>ENA-OWNQ01000009-OWNQ01000009.1-gut-metagenome-genome-assembly--contig:-NODE-9-length-283080-cov-26.856754_pt1 | contig 283080 bp, 188 predicted proteins | sample MGYA00248252_ERZ651782 | MGnify/ENA primary metagenome ERZ651782 (study PRJEB26908, sample SAMEA4031705) | gut metagenome | biome: gut; feature: normal infant; material: stool | place: China | collected... | reverse complement strand
AGAAGATAAAAATGGACTATTAAGAAACATTTTTATCTCTAGTTTACCATAATATATCGGAAAGGAAAAAATAATAAAATGATTAGTTATTCGGGCATCTGCTCTCCAAATAACAAAAATAATCAAAAATCTATCGCAGCTTGATTGGCATATTTTCGAAACAGCCGAAATAGAGAATCGCGTAATTACAAATGCAGGACATTTTCCTGCTTTTCTTTACCAAACTGCAATTCACGTCCTTCTTCCAATGATTAAATATTCCTTTTTTAAGAATCATCGTTTTTTAAGAGGCTACTGATTCCTTCAGAAGGCTCTTTCAACTTTTATCCTTCAATAGCTCTTTTGTCTTATCCGCCAAAAACAGGGGGATATTAATCAAATTACCATCTTGTTTCAAATTCAGCATTGAATAGCGAATCAGGTAAGCGGGTTGGAAAAGCTTCTCATAATGAATCACACTTTTGATATCAGAAATGTGATAACTTACACATTTCTGATATGAGTTTCGTGCGAATCTACACATTATCCATATAAAACGAAAGAAAAACTCTGAATATTAGCTTGCCAACAGCTCCCTGTTTATTTAAAAGTAATCATCAACTGTTCATCAACACCTTTATCAGGTATTCTCACACTACAGACACCTGTTTCCTTATCCCAACTCCACGCTACAGTTTCAGTGTTATTCTCCAGATTTTCTTCCAAACGTTCCGGTTTAGTTTGCTTTATCTTCTTTCCTTTGACAGTTATCTCTTTCGGAGCTTTCGCAGAATAAATACGGAACAACAGATTTCTCGGACCGGGAACAGTGTATCCTTTTCCTTCACGGGCAGAGACGGTCAGTTCATATCCATTTGCCAGAGTGCTGCAAATAATCGGTGTTTTGACAAATTCATCACGCTGATATCCTAAGTCTTCTCCTTCATCTTCGTAAAGAGTAAAGGCTGCTTGTGCACCTTCCTGGGCGGGAAAGATTTCAAAAGTAAGTGGATATACCGGTTTCTCATGGGTGTAGTTCATCACCGGCATGGTGGGGATGATGGAACCTTGCTTCACAAACATGGGAATAGAAGACAAGGGAGCGTCAACGGTAGTCCATTGCTCTCCGGTGTAGACCGTCTGCTTGTTGTTGTAGTCTATCCATGTGCCTTCGGGAAGATACACGTTCTTTGTGCGAGCACCTTTCTTCACCACAGGAGCTACCAACAATTCACGACCGAACAGGAATTGGGCATCCGTGGAGAAAGTTTCCATATCCATTGGATATTCCAGAAACAGAGGCCGCATGATAGGCAATCCTGTATCATACGCTTCTCGGGCGTAAGTGTAGATATACGGCAACAAACGATATTTCAGCTCGATAGCCGCTTTCGCGTTCTTTTCCGCTTCCGGCCCGAAAAGCCACGGTTCCACCGGGTTATCTCCCTCATGGTGGATACGACTCAAAGGATTGAATGCTCCGAATTGAATCCAACGGGTATAGAGTTCGGCCATAGCCGGATAATCCTCAATATCCCCACAGTAACCGGTGATATCACAGGAAGAAAATGGGATTAATCCCAATCCGGCGGAAAGCATTACAGGAATCTGATTGGCTAATTGTCCCCAACCTTGCAGTACGTCGTCTCCGTTTCCGCTATCACCCGTCCAGCCAAACGTATAACGTTGCAAGCCGGCATAAGCAGCACGAGTCATCTGGAAAACACGACGGTCCGGATTCCTCTTTTCAAATTGCTCCTTCACCACTTTATCCCAGGTCAGGCCATAGACGTTATGGATTTCATCGTGCATACCGAGATGGTGCTTCATCACCAGGCGTTCCGTCTGCTCCTCGTTACTCCAAGCAGGTTCACCCATGTCTGTCCAGAAGCCGGAGACACCATCATCAATAGGTTTCTGCTGATAAGTTCCCCACCAGTCGGCTACGGCAGGCAGAGTGAAGTCCACCACTCCGCAGTTTCCACCCCACGGCCAGGGCATATCGTAGCTTTTGCCGTTCGTATTGTCCTTTACAAAATAGCCCAGACGGTCTGCTTCTTCCCATTGTTTTTTGTTGGCTTGTGCAATTACCGGGTCTTGAGATACGACTACCTTAAAACCCATCTCTTTCAAATCCGAAAGCATCTTCCTAGGGTTTTCATAGTTTCCTTTGCGCCATTCGAAATCCTGCAAATATTCTGTCCAGCCGATATCCTGATAGATAATATCACAAGGTATTCCCCGTTTCCGGTAGCCTTCGGCTATCTCACGACTTAGCTTTTCACTTGTCAACAGACCGCGGCATTGAGCAAAACCCAACGCCCATTTCGGCGGCATGATAGGTTTTCCAGTCAGTCCGACGTATTGGCTGATGATTTCTTTATAGTCTTTACCGAAGATAAAGTAATATACCATTTCCCCGTTCGGCGCTTCAAAGCTGTAATAATCACGGCTTTCCGTTCCGAATTTGAATTCCGTCTTATAGGTGTTATCAAGGAAAATACCATACCGGTAATTGCTCATAAAGAAAGGAATACTCTTGTAAAGAGGATCTTCTACCACACTATAACAAGGTTTGTCACTATTCCACATCTTATAAGACTCGCCACGACGGTCCATCTTTCCCGCTTTCTCACCAAGTCCGAAGAAGTGCTCGTCACGACGAAGCACTTTATATTCCACCTTCTTCGTTCCTTCACTGACATGGCCTTTATCGGCATAATCACTAAACAGAAGTTTCTGATATTTATCGAATATCTGAAGACTCATCGGAGATTTATTCACCCGGATACGCAACTTCGGAGTAAATATCTCGTAACAGGCCGCCTGTTCATCCACATGAATAGTTCCTACCTCTTCCAGTTCTTCATTAATCACTGCAAACGAAGCATTTCTTCGTTGCAATTGCCCGTCGGGTGAGAACCAGATTTTCACGACGGAAGAGCTGCAAAGTTGCAATTGCAAGGCGGCACTGTCCGCCAGGTGAAAAGTCACCTGACGTCCCTGCTGTGTAAAAGAAGTGCATGTACGTGTCTCATTTTCCGCCCAAACCCATGTTGGAAATACCAGGCACAACACCCATACCCATAATCTATATCTAATCATCATACCTATCATTTTAGTTATTCTGTAGCAGCCGCTTTATTCAACCACAATCATCGTCCAATATTTCAGGGAAGGCAATGTAAATGAGACAACCCCGTTCTCCTGTGTAAAGGCCAACTCCTGCAAAGCCCCTCCGTGTGCATCCGGCGACGCTACCCACAGCTTATTCACCTTTGCCGACAGATTCATCTGCAAAGCCGCTTTTGTAATCAGAGCCGGTTCCGGCATCGTACCGTCCACATCTCTCCAGCTAAGGCTGTTCGCTTGTGAGAAGTTAAGAAGATGTATCACTTGCTTGCCACCTACCTGCTTGGCATAAGTAGTAACTGATCCCTGTTGAGGAGGCCAACTATTCAATCTCATTTCGCCATTAGTACAATTCATGGAAACACTATTCTCCGTACCACCGTCACGAAGCAGATTTTGATAAGAAGTCAGGAAATCATAATAACGAACCATCGCTGTTTTCAGTTCTTCGCTCATTGTCAGGTTCTCATTCGGAAAGTACTCTTTGCACAACATGTGATCGCCTCCCAACTCAAGGTGCGAACCACCCAAAGCAAACATGACAGCATCTGTCAATAAGATACCCGGCGTATTAAATTCTCCCCGGTTATCCGCTTTATTATAATTCATATAAGCTGCAAAAACCGTATTCAACTGATAATTGCCATAGACTCCATTTTCATAAAGAATGGCTTTCAGATTGGTAAAATCAGCCTCATCTGCCCACACCTCATTATAGAAGAAATCAACTTTACCTGTCTCCCCTATCTGACGGGCACCGTAACGGCTGACCGCATTCATCACCAAACTCTTGTCCGGATGAGCCTGCTTCGTCGCTTCAATAAAAGAAGCATATCCCTCACGCAGATTGACCGGAATACCGTTGTAATTGTAAAGCGTGCTGCGTCGTCCCAACTGGTCTATCTGATAGCCGTCGAAGGCAAAGTTCACATATACATCATCATTCCTCTCGTTCAAATATTTCTGCCATTCCTTATTAGAAGGATCTACCAGATAAATATTACTTTTCCATCCGCCCGGCAGATCATGACTATCTTTAGTAGTGTGAGAAGCATCCTTAAACAAATACCATTCCTCCTTCACCCCGTCCGTAGCGGCATCCTTCAACGCCCCGAAACAAAGATTGTAAAACATAGACTTCATACCGAAACGATGCTGCGCTTCAATGTAATTTTTCACCGAACTTGTATAAACCTCCCGGTTAGCGATGTCCATATACACTTCGTCCAACTGTGTGCGTGTACCGCCCAACGGCCAGTGATGCTTATTATGCCAGTCCTGAAACTGTACCCAATTGATGTGATGACGATTCAGATACGCCATCTCTTCCTGCGTCTTTTCAGCCGTCTTCTCCCGACTGAAATCAGCGACAAAACCATAACGGGGAAAACGTGCCGGATCACTGGATACATCTACCGCAATCGTACCGAGAATCACATCTGTACCATTCTCCTGACGGTACAGTTCCGCCATATATCCTTTGAAATCAGTAGTAGGCGGTTGCCATGTCCAACTGGTACCATTTACCGACTCTTCTCCGACAACCTCCCCTAAAAGACGATAACGAACTTTAGTTCCGGCAGGCAACGCATCTTCTGCTGTAAATACCACTTTCTCCCCCGGTTTATAGAAAGCCTTATCCGTAGACAGGTCCACACTTAAATCCGATGTTACCGGAGTCACTTCGGTGACACTGCCCGAAGCTCCTCCATTCTCTTGGTTCGACCCATGATCGTCACTGCAAGCCATACACAGGAAAGCAGCCACCAAATATATTATTTTCTTCATCTTGAATTCTTGTTTTATTGTTTCACAATCGAAATCGTCTCTTTCAACTGGTCAATCGTAATCCGATAAGAACCGGCTTCCTGAATATTCCACTTATTATCCAAACTACCTAAATCTGCATCCGGATACATACTGCTCAACTCCGCATCCGACTTAGCAACAAACAATGCCGTCTCTACTTCCCCCGTCGGAGCCTTGTTGCTCTTATCCGCCATAAACCAATCCCCGTTCCAGTCTGATTGCTTGTCGCAGGATATCTTCATCTCACCTGTTTTCAGTGTGCCGCTCCAGGTAAAGATGTAAGGACTGTCGGCACTCTTCGTCATCGGAGTAGCATTGCCTAAATCCCATCCGTTCGGAGTTGCCTCACCCACCAGATACAGCCCTTCGTAAGGAGTGAACGGACGCATCAGCATCTTTTCTTTTCCTTTGCCTGTATAGAACCATACTTTATAAGGCTTGCCACATTCGGCTTCCTTCATCTGCCATTTATTATCGTCACCTCCAAGCACTACGGATGTCGAAGTGTACGGAGCATTAGCCACAGTAGGATGGAAGAAAGCATCCGCCTGACCGAAATCTGTCACAGAAGCGAATTTAAATTCTCCGTCCGCCTTCCAGGGAATCACGGCTCCATAATGGAACAGATCCATCTGAACAGCATCTTTAGATAGTGCTTCAAATCCCCAACCACCGTTGCCAGTAAACGAACCGACAATGAAAAACTCCTCATATCTCCAGCCAATATCTTCTGTTTCGGTAAGTGTTAATGTCAGGTCGAGCAGGTTTGCTTTTACGATATAAGTTGCTTCTTTACTGATTGTGAACTGTTCGTCCGGTTGGTCACCCGATGTACGGTAGGTCAGTTTGAATCCTTCTTCGGCAGTAGCATCACGGTTGTACGACGGCAGGAATTCTCCTAAGGTCGTTATAAATTTAAACGATCCGGTATTCAGCTTTCCTGTCCATGTAAATTGTCCGTTATCTATACGTTCCATCGCCGTCGCATTGTCGGCAGCCCATCCATTCGGAGCAGCATCACCAATCAGGTAAAGCGTGGTAGTAACCGGCTGGTAGGTAGTCACTGTAAAGGCAGTCGTCGCAATCTGCTTCTGATCTTCCATTCCGGCAACGACGGCTGTGATACGTGCTTCCAACTCCGCTTTCACGGCATAACCGATACCGAACTGCGTATTTAGGAATTGGTTGAGTTCTTCCACTTTCTTAGTCCATTGGTACGTTCCCGTACCCAAATCTACCGAATAAGGATTCGCAAAGTCCGTTCCGGCTTTCGCCAGTTCCAGCGTATAAGAGATACGGTTACCGCTTCCATAATTCGTTCCGGTAGTCCATGAAAGCGCCAGCGCCTCCTGACTATGGTTCTTTTCGTTCAACACCAGCTCCTGCTGATTCACCGAAAGGGTGAGAGTATCATGTCCTTTATCTGTCTCCATATAATCCTCGGTACAGGCAACCATCGTTGCGCCGATGAAAAGAGAGCATAACAACTGATATATATATTTCTTCATCATATTATTTGTCTAAATGAATGATTATAAAACGGATTAATAACCGGGATTTTGAGTCATCAGGTGATTGGAGTCCATCTCCGTCTGCGGAATAGGCAACAGGAGACGTTCTTTGGTCACATTATTCTTACCGATAGATTTCAGGAATGTCAATGCATAATTTCCATTATCAACCCGGATCATATCGAACCAGCGGTGTCCCTCAAAAGCAAGTTCCATCCGACGTTCGTGAATAATCTTTTCTCTCATTTCGGTCTGCGTCAAAGTGGTCGGCAGCTCTGTCAGTCCAGCACGCTTACGAACGATATTCAATGGTTCGGCAGCCTGATCCGGATGTCCCTGCTCGTTCAAAGCTTCCGCTTTCTTCAGTAAGACATCCGCATAACGGTATACTACAAAGTTGTTGGGGTTGGTATTATACTCCGGAGAGACGGTTTTCGATACAAGGAACTTACGTACGTTATAACCCGTATTCGACCAGGAACGTTTGTATTCCATACCGTCAAAAGCAGGACAGCCCTGATACAACACAGTGATGTCTTTCCGTAAATCACCGTCCTCGTATTGCTTGACAAACTCTTCCGTAGGCAGATTCCATCCATAAGCACCGGCTACCATACCCGAATTACGAGGCCCCATGAAGGTAGACAGCCAGGATGACTGGTTATCACCGCCCCAGAAGTCATATTCCGTACTACCGGAGTATTGCACTTCGAAGAGAGATTCTGCACCATTATTGATCGTCGCATTAAAGTTATCGGCATAATTGCATTGAGTCAGATCATATCCCATTGCAGCAATGTTATTGCACAAGGTCACTACTTCATTATAATAGTCACGATGATTGGGAGCCAGTGTCAGGTAAATATCCGCCAGCATCGCCATTGCAGCCTCTTTGCAGGCACGTCCCCTGTCAGCATCTCCATAACTGCTTTTCGGAGGAAGCATATTCACTGCATTTTTGCAGTCGGAAAGAATTTGAGCATATACCTCATCTACCGTATTACGGGCAATATCCGCAGATTCTCCCGGTTCAAACGGCTCCAAGCGCAAAGGCACCCCTCCGTACAAACGAACCAGAATATAATAATAATGTGCACGCAGGAAATAAGCCTCACCCATGCAACGGGTCTTTATCTCATCGGAGATAGATGCTGAAGGCAAATTGGAAAGCACGATGTTGCAACGTCCGATCCCAACCCACGGAGAACGCCATACATACAAGGCAAAGCCGTTGTCGCTCTGGGCTATGAAGTTGGAAGCCTGAACAGTCTCCAAACCGTCAGTACCTCCTCCGGCTCCTACTTCACTGTTGCCTGCGATGATGTCGAGGCTCCAAATACGCTGGTTATACATATTAGATGACTGAAGAGTCTTGTAGCAGGCAGTAGTCAGTGCCACAGCAATCTCGTTCGTCACTTCCGACTCGGGATCGACGCCATATTTGGGATATTTATCCAAGAAATCATTGCACGATGTCAATGCCAGCACGGCAGACATAAATACCAAAGTTATTATCTTTTTCATATTCTTTCTCCTGATTTAAAAGTTAAAGTTCAAGCCCATACTGAAGGTACGTGAAATCGGGTAACGGCTGCTGTCGATGCCATTAATATCCACTTCCGGGTCGAAGCCGGAATATCCGGTGATAGTTGCCACATTCTCGCAAGAGAAAGAGATGCGGGCATTTTCCAGTTGAATCTTTTGCATCCACTTTTTGGGCAGTGTATACGAAAGCGTGATATTCTTCAGACGGAGATAGGAACCGTTTTCCACAAATCTGTCGGATACACGGCAGTTCTGGTTCGGGTCTCCCCAAATGGCGCGGGGCATAGAGTTGCTGGTACCTTCACCCGTCCAGCGGTTCAATACGGCTGTGGTTTGGTTGTAAGCGGCTGCCATTCCTTCGTTGTCAACATTGTTGGCGTTATAAATCTTGTTTCCCGATACGCCTTGCAGGAAAACGGAGAGTTCCCAGCCCTTATAAGAGAAATTATTGCTTAAAGAGAAGAACCAATTCGGATTCGGGTTACCGATAACGGTACGGTCTTCATCGTTGATGACTCCATCGTTATTCAAATCCCGGAAACGGATATCCCCCGGAGCGGCTCCCGGTTGGGTGGCGTGGCGGTTTACTTCCTCCCAGTTTTGGAAAAGCCCGTCGGTCATGTATCCGTAGAATACATTGATCGGATAACCGGCTCTAAGCATAGTCACGTATGAATTACCCATCTGATTGATAAACATCGGGGTTTCGCTGTTCAAGTCCAGAATTTCATTCTTGTTATAGGTAGCCGTTAAAGCAGATTCCCAAGAGAAAAGACCTTTCAGGTTGATGGTGCGCAGGGTCATCTCCACCCCTTTGTTGCGCATCTTGCCGGCATTGGTAAAGGTTTCAGTAGTATCTTCAAAACCGGAGGTGATAGGGATGGAAGCTTTCACCAACATGTCTGCCGTCTTTTTGATGTAGGCATCCAGCGAAAGGTTGACACGTGAATTGAACAGGCTCATATCCACACCGAAGTTGGTTTGGCGTACCTCTTCCCAATGAATATTCGGATTGGAAAGGGTGGTAGATACCAAAGCGGTGGAGTTGTTGTTGCCGAAAGGATAGACTCCCGTATTATAGGAAGCAACAAAACCGTAGTTACCGATTTCCTGATTACCGGTCACACCGTATCCGATACGCAGTTTGAGGTCATTCACCGGAGAGTTGTCTTTCGGGAACCATTCTTCCTGCGAAATACGCCATGCCAGAGAAACGGAAGGGAATGTTCCCCAACGGTTGTTCTTACCGAAGCGGGAGGAACCGTCACGGCGCACAGTGGCTGTAAGCAGGTATTTATCTTCGTAAGAATAGTTGAGACGTGCCATCAGAGAGAGCAGTGCCCAGTCGCTCTGGCTGCCACCGATGCTGTACATCTTCTCGCCGTTGTCCATCTCATGGATATTATCAAACATGAAGATATTCTTTTGAGCATTCAGGTAATCATAGTTGTTCCACTGGGCGGAAGAACCTGCCATCACCCCTACACGATGTTTTTGGGCGAAAGTATGGTCGAATACAAAATAATTATCCCACAGGTAGGTAAATGATTTGTTGTCACTCTTATAGCGGGAAGATTCTTCTACCGGATTCGGTTTCCAGTCGTAAGCCGGAGTAAAGTTGTCTACAAACCAGAATTTGGCGTCATAACCGAAGGTGCTTTTCAACTTCAACCATTTGGTAAAGGCAATCTCTCCGGTGATATTTGCCAGAAAGTTATATCCTTTCGTCTCGTTCGTCATCATGTACAACGTACCGATCGGATTGCGGACACTTCCATACCATTGCGCTTCCTGTCCGGGACCGCTCCAGCTACCGTCTTCATTCTTCACCGGCTGGGTGGGGAGTGCTTTCATCGCATCTCCGATGCTGTAAGTTCCTCCTTCTTTCACGTCCGTACTGAATGTCAGATTAGTAGTGAACTTCAACCATTTATTGACCTGGGCATCACTATTTGCCTGAAAGTTGAAACGACGGTAATTAACGCTTTCCACGATACCGGACTGGTCGAGGAAACCACCGGATACATAGTAATGTGCCTTTTCCGTACCACCGGAATAGCTAACCGAATAACTTTGTTTCACTCCCGTACGTAGCATCTCATCCAGCCAGTTCGTTCCTGTTCCCAATAAAGAAGGGTCTGCCCAATAAGGGTTTGTATTATCATCATTATTAGACAGCATATCATTGCTCAAGGCGGCATATTGCGCAGCATTCAGCATATCGGGCACTTTAGTAGCGTTCTGAATAGCCCAGTTTGCGTTTACCGTTACTTTTCCGGCACCTTCGGCACCACGTTTGCTGGTAATCATCACCACACCGTTGGCACCACGGGAACCATAGATAGCTGTTGCCGAAGCATCCTTCAATACGTCTACCCGTTCCACATCAGCCATATTTAAGGAAGACAATCCCAAGTCGGTAGGAATTCCGTCAATGACAATCAGCGGGTTACTGTTATTGATCGTACCCAAACCACGGATTTTAATGGTGACATTATCACCCGGCTTACCGGCATCGATTATCTGCACGCCGGATACTTTTCCCTGCATTGCCTGACCGATATTAGCTACCGGAGAGTCTTTGATGTCCTTCACTCCGACAGAAGATACGGCACCAGTCAAATCGCTCTTTTTCATTGTTCCGTAACCTACTACAACAACTTCGTCCAATACTTCCGTATCTTCCTGCAAGGTTACTTTCAACGAGTTTTTCCCGTTCACCGGAACAGTCTGCGTTTTATAGCCGACAAAAGAGATAGTCAGCGTGCTGTTAGCCGGAACGCTTAATGAGAAATTACCGTCTACATCGGTTATCGTACCATTCGTTGTACGTCCTTCCACCACACTGGCACCGATCACCGGTTCACCTGTGGCATCTACTACATGTCCTTTTATTGAAATCTGTTGTGCGAATGCACTAAGAGATAGGAACAAGCCCCACATTATTAATAAGAGGCGGCGTTCAAAGCCTTTCGACTTCATACTCTGTTTCATGTACATTAATTTAAAGTTAATATTAGGGTTACTTTTGTTTTCGTTCTCTGTGTCATTGCTGAAATGACCGTGAAACAAAAGTATCCACATTTCATACTGCTTCTTTGAGCAGATAGCAAAAATATAGTGATTTACACAGTATCTCACAGCATAAACCACTAAATATAAGAACGTTATAAAATAGAAGTCAGACTAAAAAAGTAGTGGTTTTCTTATTCTTCCACCTTCCCTATTTGCATTACTTTAGTCTCAAATTCATCTCTTTCTCCCAAAGCTTTGTTACGGACACGGGTCCGGTAATTATAAATGGTAGTCACGGAATAACGGAGGAATTGCGCTATCTTGGTACTGTCCGTAATCCCCAGCCGGATAAGGGCAAAGATACGGAGTTCGGTGTTCAACAGTTCTCCCGGTTTGGGTTGCATGGGTTCGGTAAGCAGCGCATTAAATTCCTCCACAAAATTGGGGAAGAGTTGCAGGAAAGTCATGTCGAAGTTTGCATAAAACTCTTTCAGTTCTTCGTCAAGGAATTGAGAAGATTTAATGGCTTTATATAGTTCTTCCACTCTTCCGGCAGCGGCAATTTTATTCAGGGAACGACGGTATAAATCCATCTTGTCGAGATAAGTGGAGCATTGGTCCATATATCGGCCGATATATTCCTCCTTGATATAGTTGGCTTCCGAAAGCGTATGGTTCATCTCTTTCAGTTGCGAGTTGGAGTCGTGAAGTTCTTCGTTCAGTTCTTGCAACAACGTATTGGTATCGACCACTTCGCGACGTGCGGCAGCAACCTTTTTCATCTGCTTGTAAACGAAGAAAATGGCAACCAACAAAAATACGGAAAGCAAACTGATACAAATCAATGAGACTTTCATCTCCTGCTGCTGCCGTTTGGTTTTCAATTGGTAGGCCTGGTCAATGATAGGAAAGACTTGCGAGATTTCTAACGTACGAAGGCGGGCATTACAAAGAGTGGCATCCTCTAAGGAGCATTTCAGGTAATTGTAGGCACGGTCAATATCCCCTTCATCGTAGACAAGGGAAGCGAGTTTGCGCAAAGATACATATTCCTTTACTGCCGATTTCAGGTCGGCAATAGCCGAAAGGGCCAGGTAATGTTTTTGCCCCTGCTTGTCGCCTTTCAACCGGTAACCCTCGGAGAGAGTATAAGTAAGCATTGCTTTTGAATGGTCATCCAAAGAAGGTTTGTTGTAATATTCCATCAGCATACGGATGGCTTCATCGTATTGAGCATGTACGATACACTTATCCGCCATCACCAATACGTGCCCCAAAGAGTCGGAAGCGTTGACCTGCAGAAGAGAGTCACGATACAGATCCGTCATTCGATAATACTCTTTCTTGACTTTCTCCGTAACGGCATAATCTCCCATCAATCCGTAAATAGTGCGATACAGATGATAATAGTAACCATAGAGATAATCGGGCAACGTTTTCTTATTAATCTGCCCCAATAGTTCCAACGCTTCTTTATACATTCCGGTAGTTCCCATCACTTCCGCCATATTCATGGCAGCATCATCCAGGTAATCCAGTTTATCCATGCGATGCGCCAGTTCCTCTTTCCGTTGAGCATAGACAAAAGACGAATCCAGATTATAAGCCCGGTATTCATCGAAAAGACGTCCGCAAAAACCATATCGTTGTTCATCGGAAGTAGCCTCCGCCAACAATTTCTTCAGGTCAGCGATACGCGCCTCCTTTTCCGCTCCATAAGTCTGACGGTTTTTAATGATACCATCAATCTCACGAAGTAACGCATCGGTACTCTTATTATCTTTTGCATAAAGCAGACCGGAAAGGACAATTGTCACAAAAATCAGAATCACTTTTTTCATAGTGCCGTATGTATTATAGTTGCAAAGATAAAAGTCTTTCAGAAACTTCCGGCTTTCAGGAGAAAATTATTGCAGGCAGAAAAACAATGTTTATTAAAAAGAGGAGGTAAATCGGATTTATTATAAACATAATTATTATATTTGTAATAATTGTATTTATAATAATCAGTATGGCAATCGTTAATAACCCTTTTATCGTAGGCGGATACCTATCTCCCCATTACTTTTGTGACCGCGAAGTGGAAACAGAACAGTTGATACGTAACATAACCAATGGAAGAAATGTCGTTATCATTTCTGTGCGTCGCATGGGAAAGACAGGTCTGATTCGTCATTGCTTTTATCAGGATGAGATTAAAGAGCATTACTATACATTCTTCATTGATATTTATGCGACAGCCAGCCTTAGGGAATTTGTATTCGCTTTGGGAAAAGAGATTTTCGAGAAGCTCAAACCCAAAGGAATGAAGTTCATCGAACGTTTCTTCTCCGTCATTTCCTCACTGCGCGCAGGTTTTAAACTGGATTCTGTTACGGGAGAACCCACCTTTGATATTGGATTAGGAGACATTCATACTGCAGAAACAACACTGGATGAAATCTTCGCTTATTTAGAACAGGCTGATAAACCTTGTATCGTAGCCATCGACGAATTTCAGCAAATAGGCAATTACACAGAGAAGAATGTAGAAGCCATATTGAGAACTAAAGTCCAGCATTGCCAAAATGCTCGTTTCATCTTTGCCGGAAGCCAGAAACACATTATGATGAATATGTTCAACAGCCCGGCCCGACCTTTTTATCAAAGTGTCAATATGATGCAACTAAAGAGCATTCCGCTTACGGCATACAGGGCATTTGTTGAAAGGCTTTTCCTTGAAAATAAGAAACGTATTGAAGAAGAACTGATAGACGAAGTATATAATTTCTTTGAAGGACATACCTGGTATGTACAACTCATGTTTAATGAATTATATATACTGACCGGAAAAGGGGAAGTGTGTGATCGTTCCCTCCAAAGTATTGCCCTGACCAATATCCTGCAGATGCAGGACTTCACATATCAGGAGATTTTCTCCCGCCTTCCGGAAAAACAGAAAGAAGTACTGATTGCTATCGGAAAAGAACAAAAAGCAACCGGAGTCACTTCAGGAAAGTTTATAAAAAAATACAAGCTAAGTACTCCGAGTTCCGTACAAGCTGCACTCAAGGGGTTACTGGAAAAGAATCTAGTCTCGCAGGAACAAAATCACTATGAAATAGCTGATAAACTGTTGGGAGTCTGGTTACAAAAGAATTATTAGACTATAAATCCTAGAAATGAATAGTTAAGAATAAGGTTTCATTCATTTTTGGTACGGTTATTAGCAAAGCATCTCCATTATCAACATTATTTGGCTAATGACATAAAAACGCAAGAGAGTTTATATTCATCACTCTGGTGCGTCAACATCCCCAACTTTCTTTCCCTTTCTTTGTTCTTTCTGCGGGAATATGCTACTTTTGCATTATCTCATAAATATGAGAACTAAAGAAAGGAACAAATTATGGAAGAAGTAAAAAGAATCCCTTACGGAGTTTCCAACTTTGTGGAAGTGGTGGAACAGAATCAATATTACGTAGATAAGACTATGTATCTGCCGTTGTTGGAAAAACAACCTAGTAATTTGTTCTTTATCCGCCCCCGCCGTTTCGGCAAGAGCATCTTTCTGAGTATGCTCCGAACTTATTATGACATCGCTCAAAAAGAAAAGTTCGAAAAACGTTTCAGCAATTTATGGATAGGCAGTCGTCCTACACAGTTGCAAGGGACTTTCCAAATACTCTTTCTTGATTTCTCCAGAGTGGGAGGGCTTGACAGAACGCTTGCCGAAAACTTTGATGATTACTGTTGCGGCGGACTGGATGATTTTGCTTCTATCTATGAACCCTATTATTATCCCGGCTTTGAAGAGGAAATGAAAGCCCAATACGGCACTACCAACAAACTGAATTTCCTCGATCGCAAGGCACGCAACAACGGCTCCAAGCTTTATCTGATAGTGGATGAATATGATAATTTCACGAATGTGGTGCTAAACGAGCAAGGCGACAAAGTCTATCACGCCCTAACCCATGCCAGTGGCTTCTACCGCGAAATCTTCAAGAAGTTCAAAGGCATGTTCGAACGCATCTTCATGACCGGAGTCAGCCCCGTAACGCTGGACGACCTGACTAGCGGATTCAATATCGGCTGGAATATCAGCACCGATCATCAGTTTAATATGATGTTGGGATTCAGCGAGACCGATGTACGCGAGATGATCCAATACTATAAGGATGCCGGGCAGTTGCCGGGCAATACGAACATAGATGCGATGATAGAGGAAATGCGACCGTGGTATGACAATTATTGTTTTGCCGAAGAAAGCTTGGAGCGTGACCCGAAGATGTTCAACTGTGACATGGTGTTCTATTATCTGCGTCATTATATGACTTTGGGCAAATCTCCCAAAGAAATGATAGACCCCAATACCCGCACGGACTATAATAAGATGAAAAAACTTATCCGGCTGGACAAATTGGACGGTAACCGCAAAGGAGTGTTACGTAAAATCACCGAAGATGGGCAGATTGTCACCACGTTGACAACTACCTTTCCCGCTACCGATATTACCAAACCTGAGATTTTCCCCAGTCTGCTTTTTTATTATGGTATGCTTACCATTACTGCCACTCGCGGCAACTATCTGGTGTTAAGTATTCCCAATAATAACGTGCGTAAACAGTATTACGAATTCTTGTTGGAAGAATATCAGGACAATCGACATATTAATCTGAACGACCTTGGCCTGATGTATTACGAAATGGCTTACGACGGCCATTGGCGTGAAACGCTGGAATTTATCGCCCATGCCTACAAGGAAAACTCTTCCGTGCGCAACGCTATTGAGGGAGAGCGCAACCTGCAAGGCTTCTTTACTGCTTACCTGAGTACGAATGCATATTACCTGATAGCCCCGGAAGTAGAATTGAACCACGGTTATTGTGATCTGTTCCTAATGCCCGACCTGATACGCTATGACGTGAAGCACAGTTATATCATCGAACTAAAATATCTCTCTGTCAAAGACTCGGAAGCGAAAGCCGAAGCCCAATGGAAAGAAGCTGTAGAGCAGATAAAAGGTTATGCTGCCGGTCCCAAGGTACGCAGGATGATATACGACACCGAGTTGCATTGCATCGTCATGCAGTTTCGCGGATGGGAGTTGGAACGGATGGAAGAAGTCAGATAGAAACTCTGCCTGATATAATTATTCTGAATACACAAATTTTCATTTCTCATAGTGTCTTTCCAGTCAACCTATAACAAGAATAAAAAAACAACTAGTCAACCATTATCAGGGAAGTACATATTCTTTTTGTCCCATATATTGTGGGAAAGTATTCCCTACTGACTGGGAAAAGATTCCCTCATTTTGTGGGAACAAATTCCCATAATATGAGGGAATACTTTCCCACAATATATGGGACGATCGGAACTAGTTTATCTCCAACTAGAAAAAGGAAGAAGACAGTATCTTGACTATGAGAAATACCTTGAAATACTATGAGAACAAGGTGAATTTTAAGCTAAAATAGAGGGTACGTTATGAGAAATACCATATTAGAAAGTATTTCTCATAAGCTACTTATTTGATTCTTTGTTGTTTATCAGTCATCAATGAGAATATGAGAAATAAAAATGAAAAATCGTTTGCAGAGCTTGCTGAATTTTTAATTGATGTACTCATGACTGCACCGTTCTTAGTTAAATGGAAATTTAGGGGCGCTATGCCCCTAAATTTCCATGTTTGAGTTGACATTTGCCTCATTTCCAGACCTTTGTAAACCAATTCAATTTTATTCTTTTGATTCTCATACACCACTTTTTTAACCGGCATTTATAACAGTTGAACTGTCCTAATTCAAGTTCTATTTCTAAATCCCGTACCCGTTCGTTTTGTTCCATCCACATGCCCCGTAACGCATCCCGCTGTGATTTGGCTTCCCTATATATCTCAAGCTCTTTGTCGCGTGCTCCTAAGAGGAAAGCATATATCAAGCACGTCTCGGATTTACTGATACAGAACTGTTCCAATGCTTTCACATATTCCGGATCAATGCTTTTCTCCCTGGTTTTCAGGAATCCACGGAGGCTCTCATCACTTACGACCGTTTTGTAATCCTTGAAATATGATATGATTACCCGCATATCCACCCAAAGTTGGATATATTCTTTTTTAAGATTGTATTTCTTAGCCGCTTCTTCTACGCTAATCCATTCTGACATAATGTTCGTTTTTTTATGTGTGATACAATGAAAGAGGGATACTCTTTTTATTATATTAGTGCAACGGGCATCTACGCTTCCTGCAGTCCGGTGGCGGGGATTGGTTAGGTTATATTGGGGTATTATGAATAAACCGACCGGATACAAGAAAGGCGTAGATGCTGTTGCACCATTATCCGTCTATGAGGCTTAGCAACACCCTTCGGAAGATAATGATAACAACAGACACCCACGCCAATCGTTTATATATAACACATTCCTGACGGATATGTTGATATACACCGTTCGCGTGGAGTATCTGCTGAATCACCTCTCTCCTTTAAAACTGCTAATTTTCATAGACGAGAGATAATACGCTTTTACTCTAATAAGAAATAAAACCACTTTCCACCAGTTCCATCACGCTGATGGGCGGAAAGCGTGTGACAAAGATAAATGATTTATTTGGAATATATTGGAAATAAGGCAATAAATAATACAAAGGTACGTACCTTACAATAGAAACAGACAAAAGAAAAACAAGTCTGTTAATAAGCCCTCAACCCATAATCAAACCTCATCTTCTTGCTATCTTTCACTTCAATTCTCAACAAATTACTTCCTTTCCGCAAGTAACGGCTGTAATCGCTGATATTATATTGATTATATTGCCTGGTCTGCTTTGCCTCCTGCGCAAAGACTTCCACTCCATTCAGCCATACTTTGGCTTCTCCGGCAACATTCAGCCATAAAGACAGATGATTGAAATCCTTATCCACCTTAAAAGTAGCTTCTGATACTACCGTAGAACGAGGAGGACAGTCGAAAGGCAAAGAAGTCATTTTCAGCTCCTGACCGTTCAGACTGACAAGGCGGGTATTCTTGCTTCCGTTCTGACTGTCTGCAATCAAAGTAACAGCTTTCGCAGGGGTGATTTCATACAAACGGTTGTGCATCAGGTGTAACAAGCCTTCCGGTATTTTAGTTACTTTCCGGTCGTAAGTAATCAGGCCGTTCACTTCTCCTTCCACATCAGTGGTTTGTGTATAGACTGCCGCACTCAATCCTTGGGCAATCAGCGTTTCCAAATCATATACCAGACGGCCATAACTATCAATCAGAGCCATTGCTCCGTCTATATTCTTATACCCCCAGTTCCTCATATTCGGATTCCAGATATGTTCCTTGATCGCCCAGCCATAGCCGCCAAATTCTCCCAGTACGGAAATGCGGTTGCCGTTGTTCTCCGGCAGAATCATGGAAGTGACAGGATAATTATGTACGTCGTACATATCGCCTACGCCTCTGTCCGTCCAGCCGGTCACTCCGTTTATCAGACGTGTATCGTCGTATTTTATCACTTTATTTACGATTTCCACCGTGTTGTGCTGTCCCCATCCTTCATTGAAAACCACCCAGGTAGTGATACAGGGATAGAAACGGAGACGGTCGATCATCTCGAACATTTCTTTTTGCCATTGGCGGGTATGCTCTTCAGGAGCATTCCAATCAGTAGTAGCCAGCGGATTGACATGCTCCTCCTTCTTCCTTGACGTAGCAAAACCGGATACCATATCCTGCCACATCATCAGACCGAGAGAGTCGGCGTAATAATAATATTGTTCCGGTTCTACTTTGATATGTTTACGGATCATATTGAATCCCATCTTCTTCAACTGCACCATGTCCCACAGCATCGCTTCCTCGGAAGGAGGAGTCAACAATCCGTCGGGCCACCAGCCTTGATCCAGCGGACCGTATTGGAAGATGGGTTGGTTATTCAGGCAAATACGGTTATATCCGCACTCATCTTTACGGACATCTACTTTTCTCAAGGCAAAGTAACTCTTTACCCGGTCTAAAACACGTCCTCCATTGGATAAGACAATATTCAGATGATACAGTTTCGGAGATTCGGGAGACCATAAGACAGCGTTCGGAACGTCTATCTCCATCGCATTACTCAACTTCTGTTCCACCGTCTTGATTACTTTGCCATCATCCAACACTTCTATTTTCACTTCTTCATTGCCTTTGGCTCCGATTATATCGAAAGCCAGCTTCACGGATTTTCTCTCAATATCAGTGGAAGGAAGTACCTGACGAATATAGGTTTTATTCACCGCTTCCAGCCACACAGTTTGCCAAATGCCCGATACAGGCGTGTACCAGATACCTTCCTGGTTAAGTTGCTGTTTTCCTCGGGAGATAGATTCCGTGTCCGTCGGGTCGGTGACGGCTACTTCAATGCTTTGGGGGCCACTCTTCTTCAGGTATTTAGTAATATCGAACGAGAACGGGTTGTTTCCTCCTTTATGCGTACCGACCAACCGGTTATTCACCCATACTTGACATTCATAATCCACTGCTCCGAAATGCAGGATAGTAGACTTATTCTTCCAGGAAGGATCTAAGGTGAACTCACGTTGATACCATAATCTATCCGTAGGAAGAAATGTTTTCTGCACTCCGGACAGAGATGATTCAATCGCAAACGGGACCAGAATTTCCCCTTCAAAGGAAACATTCTTCCGGGACGTGTTCTGATCCGTTACGGCATACTTCCACAATCCGTTCAGATTGATCCATTCTGCCCGTTGCAACTGTGGTCTGGGATAACTTTGCCACACATTTTCCGGCGTCACCTGTTCAGCCCATACTGTTTTAATTTTATCTCCTTTAGGCTCCCATGCATGGGTAAACACCTGCGACATGGCTCCTAAAGCCAGAGTTAGTAAGATTCTCTTATCCATAAGCATTAGCGGGTTTTATATTCTTTAAAATCTTTCCGTCGATTCTTATTGTAGGTATTCCACATTTTCTGGAAATACAAAACATCACTCTTGTCCGCCCATTCGAAATAGGCTGTTTCCAATTCTTTTGCCATTTCAGGATATTTACCGATCAGGTTGTGCTGTTCGGTACGGTCTTCCTTGATGTTGTACAATTCCCATTCATCTCCCTTGAAGTTGGCGGAAACCAGCTTCCAGTCACCTTTACGCACCATGCGGTTGCCTTCATGCTCGGCATAAATATATCTTTCGGGCATCTTCTTTCCTTTCACAATCGGAAGGATAGACTGACCTGCCGTAGGCAGAATCGCTCTTCCCTGATATTCTTTCGGATAAGTGGCTCCTGCCAGTTCCACACAAGTAGACATGATATCGGAGAATTGTGCAGGCTGATGATTCAGTCCGCCTTTGTTCTTCACATGATTACCCCAGGAAATGATACACGGAGTGGAAATACCTCCTTCGTGTGCATAATGTTTATAGAGCGTGAACGGCGTGCAGCAGACATTTGCCCAGCCTGTACCGTAATGATGATAGGTTCCGGGCAAACCCATTTGGTCGAGTTCTTCTCCGGTATGGGTATGGTATTCGACTCCGGTCTGTTTGTCGAAACCGAATTCGTGCCATTCGGCACAAGCTCCGTTATCGGACATAAACATGATAAACGTATTGTCTAACTCACCGTTCTTCTTCAATTCATCTACTACCCGGCCGATGTTCGCGTCCATCACATCTACCATAGCGGCAAAAATGGACATACGGCGTGCGAGGTCGGTCTGCTGATCTTTCGTCAATGAGTCCCATGCCGGTAGCGGATGCGTTTCATCTTCAAACAGACTTTCGGGAACTACACCACGCGGACTAAGTGCCGGCTTTCCCTGCATAAGTTTCAGGTCCACAATCCGTTTCCAGCGGGCGTCACGAATCTTGTCCCATCCCTGCATATAGAGAGACATATATTTATCGGTCACTTCTTTCGGTGCGTGCAAAGGGAAATGGGGAGCGTTATAGGCCAGATACAGGAACAACGGTTTCTTCTCCTGATGTGCCTGGTCGATAAAGTCAATCGCATAATCCGTTATCACATTGGTAGCGTAGAAAGTTCCTTCCTCATAGTGTCTGGGCGTACGGTCTTTCGGCAAACGGGTATATACTGCCGGATTCCAGAAAGAGTTGAATCCGCCCAACAAACCGTAATACTCCTGGAAACCACGAAGAATGGGATTCGACTTATTCCCTAGATGCCACTTTCCTGACATAGCCGTAAAATATCCGGCATCTTTCAGGACTTCTGCAATCGTGACGTTGTCCGAATTGGAACGAAAACCGGAATATCCTTTCGGCCAGGCAGGATGACTGCCGTCCATGTGTCCCAATCCCGTCTGATGCGGATAAAGTCCCGTCAACAGGTTGGCACGCGACGGGCAACTGCGTGCACTGTTATACATCTGCGTCATACGGACGCCATTCTTTGCCAGCTTATCCAACACCGGTGTATGAATCTCACCACCGAAACAGCCGAGATCGGAGAAGCCCAAATCGTCTGCCAGTATGATAATAATATTCGGTTTGTCCTGCGCATACGTCATCGGAACCAGAGCCAGGCTGCCTGCTATCAATAAAGAAGTTTTCATTTGGTATTATAATTAAAGTTGGGTTTGAATTTACCATTCTCATAGATCATCGGAATTAATCCGGGACGGCACGTCACTTTATACTCTGCCGCCTGTGCCCCACGCGGATTGAAGAACATGGTAGCCCACCAGTTTCCATCCTTATCCTGGAAAAGGTTGTTGTGTCCTCCTCCCGTGATGGCATTGTAGCGTTCGCTGTAGGGACCATACACATTATCGGCGGTCGATATGATGCAATCATAGCTATAACGGGTTTTCGGCGAAGTCACTCCCTTCTTCTCGACATAGGTATCTCCCTCTGACGTACGGTGCGACCATATAGCCTGTACCAGGTGATACTTGTTATCGTATTTGAAGATAAACGCGCCTTCGACATACGGTTCCGGATTAAATTTCTTCTCTTTCAAGGTTTTCAATTCCTCGGCGAAACCGCTCATATCCGGTTTCATGCGGGCGATGTAATGGTTGTGCCCGACAAAATAGACCGTACCGTCCGTATCTTCAAACAGACTTCCGTCGATGTTCGGAAAGATGGCTTTGTCTTTATTCCCCTCGATATTCTCGTATGGGCCTTCCGGCTTTCCGGTCTTACTCCGCAGGATGAAAGAACCTCTCCCACCTGCCGACTCATTCATGCAGGCAACAATAAACCAGTTCTTCGCGCTTTTGATATAATGCATTTCCGGAGCCCACACTGCATGAAAGCGGTTGTCCATCGGATCACCGTTGATAGATTTCTTCTGATATTTCTCTCCTGCTTTATATACTTTCGGCTTCTTTTGCCAGGTTCCGTCTTTTTCCATCGACCATATTTGTCCTCTGGCTTCCCAGGACTTCATATCTTTGGAACGCCACAGGTACAAACCGTCGTTCCAGTCCCAGCAATGTCTCTGTCCCGGAAAGTAACGGTCGGGGGTAGAGGTCGTTCCTGTGATATAATAATAACCGTCGGGACCCAGCGTAGCCCAAGTGTCCCTCATCCAATAATCAAACGCCGGCTTTACAGATGTCGGAACACGTAGTTCCGGAGCGTTTGTATCTGCCGTTCCATATAACTGTGCTGATGCTGTAGAGATGGAAATAAATCCTGTAAACAAGATCAATCCTAATCGCAAAATCAATTTCATATATTTCTGTTTTATGTTTACGGATACAAAAATAGGCCGTTGCGGGGCAGACTTCATGGAATCATGTTTTTAATATCCGTAGGTATGTACAATCTTCTTATTTTTTAGTGTTCCGGGTGGAGATAATTAAATGGATTCTGTTTAAAATGGTAACGTCTTTGCGGGAGAGGCAGCGGATCCTGCAAACGCAACTCCCATGCCAGTAAACGGGTCAGAAGTTCTGTTTGAATTTCGCAGTATTTCTTCTCGCCAAACAGATTATGAACTTCCGAAGGATCTTTCTTTAAATTATAGAGTTCTCCGTTGCCATAATGATTCATAACCAGTTTCCAGTCATCCTTTCTTATCATGCGTGAGGTACCGCTTTGCGTCCAGGTGTTCAGTTCGTCGAAGTGGGCTATTTTGCCGGAAGTCAATGCTCTTTCCTGTTCAAAAGTCAAGGAGGCATCCAGTCCGACATCGGCTCCTCCGAAGCCTTGCTGTACGACCATGCTGGAGAATTCTTCTTTAGGGTAAGCTTTTCCGGTCAGCATCGGCCACAAGCTACGACCCTGAACTCCTGCCGGTATTTCGGCACCGATGGCAGAGCAGAAGGTGGGGAAAAGGTCGGCTATCGATACGTGGCTATCCATAGGGGCAGGCTGGTTCTTAATGTGATATCCTGCCCATACCATCGGAATACGTGCGAGGCTTTCGGAAAGTCCGGCTCCTTTACGGATCAATCCGTATTCCCCCCAATAGTCACCATGGTCGGAGAGTACGACAAAGAGGGTGTTTTCATATTGTCCGCTGGCTTTCAATGATTCGATCAGTCTCTTGATCTGATCGTCTATCAACCGGATCATTCCGATATAGTTGGCACGGATTCGAGGCATGTCTTGTTCCAGGTTCGGGCAGGACGCGTCTTCCAGTTGCGCCAGAATACGGTATTTCTCTCCTTTCTTTGCCAAATCTTTGCGGGAGGTCTTTAAGACGGGAAGCTTATCGGGGGAGAACATGGAGTAATAGGGTTCACATACCTGATAAGGGTTGTGAGGTTCCGGAAAAGAAACCCATACGAAGAAAGGATTTTCTTTCTGCTGCTTAATCCATGCCAGTGCTTCGTTCACGATTTTGGTGGGATGCTGTTCTTCCAGCGAGATGGGAGATGGCTCCAACCATTGCCCCCTGGCTTGCTGATTCAGGAAACGGGCAGTCTCCTTCTCTGCGGGAGTCGTCTTTTTGTGCTTTCCCCAGTGTCCGTATTCAGACCAGAAATCAAGGTCGGCAGGTTTCAGGTAAGCGTGATTCTTGCCGACCAATGCTGTTTTATATCCGTTTTCTTTCAATACGCCCACTAAGTCCTGTTGATAGGAAATGTCAGGAATATTATGATTCGTGCGTACGTGAGTGGCGGAAGGAAAACGCCCGGTGAACATGGAACAACGTGCCGGAGAGCTGGCTGGCATCACAGTGTATGCCTTATTGAACCATACATTCTCTTGCGCCAACCGGTCGACAAAGGGAGTCACTTCCAGCGGAAAACCTTCCCTGCCGCACAAATCGGCACGCTGCTGATCGGTCATAATAACCACAATATTCGGTTTGCCGGTTTGCGCCTGGGCTGATATTGTCAAACCTTGTATGGCAAGCCCTGTGATACAAAAGATTGCTTTCATTTTATTAATTTGCTATTTGACGATTAAAAAACTGTCATGACTTATATCTCGGAATAGTAAATGATAATTTTGCGGAGTGCCCTGAAAGGGCTTAATTATATAGCGTAGGGCAACGCCCTACGTAAAAACGACAATCTGAATTTGCGCCCTGAAAGGGCATAATTGTATACAGTTCCGCCCTTTCAGGGCTTGTGGCTGGTGTGTCTTTTTCGTAGGGCGTTGCCCTACGCTATGTAATTAAGCCCTTTCAGGGCACCCCAATAAATATATAATTGTAAGGCTTTCAGCCTAACTGCTAAATTCCCATTTATCATTTCAATTTAAAACGGTATACAACCATGGAAGCGGCCTCCAGTTCGAGCGGTTGATTCAGGTCCAGTCCGACTTCCGTCTCTACCGGTTGGACTTCATTCGGGGTAAACGGGGTGTTTTCTTTTCCCGGAACCAGTACCAGGCTTGTTTTATGTGCCTTGACGGGACGTTTGAAGCCGGAAACTTCCGGTTGTAGAGTGACTTTTTTATCCTGCAGGTTTATCAGTTTCAGGATATATTGTTTGCTGGCCGTATCATATCCCATCGTAACAAAGATGTTCTGCAAACCTTCTATATCCTTGATCGCTGCATCCAGACACACGTCAAACGTGTTATCCCTGAACATCTTCGCCAGGTAGAAGAAGGAAGTCTTTACGCTACTGTCTACTCCATTAATCAACATCGGCAGGAAGATACGGTGTTCCAGAAAGTCCCAATGCCTCATCACCGGACGTTCGGCAAACAAGGGATTCAAATCACCGTTGCGTTCTATTGACATACGGATGGCTCCGGTAGCCAGCAGGTTATAAGGATATTTTCCGCTAATACCCAATTCGCCGATAAATAGATCGGCAACACCCCGTTTGTAGTTATCAAAGCGATAATGCTGTTCGCAAGCCCATTCGATTGAGTTATAATAATGTTCGTCGAACACTTTCACATTCTTCGGGTTGACAAAATTGGGAATATCCTTCCGTTTGTCGTCATTCTCTCTTCCGACTACACGGATAACACTATTGGCTATATAAACCAAGTCGGGGTATTTGGCGGACAATGCCTGATAGATTTTTTCATAACGTTCCCAATACACAGGTCCGAAATCTTCATTTCCAATCTCGATATATTTTAGCGGGAAAGGAGCAGGATGACCGTTCTTTGCCCGTTCGGCTCCCCATTTCGTAGTTGTATCACCAATAGCATACTCGATGGCATCCAACGCATCCTGGATATAAGCGTCCAGATCGACATCAATGTGTCTGAAATTCCACTGTGGACTTTGCTTCACCCAACCGCTGCAAATCATACCCGTAGGCATCACATACATCGCATCGGCTCCCACATATTCGCACAATTCATAAAACTCATGATAACCGATTCCGTCGGTACGGTAATAAGGCGCCCATTTGCTCCACTGTCCCGGACGATTTTCAATCGGTCCGAGCGTCTTTTTCCAGTGATACATCGTTTCTTCATTGACTCCGTGCACGATGCATCCGCCCGGGAAACGGATAAAACTGGGAGAAAACTCTTTCAGGTTCTGAACAATATCTTTACGAAATACGGATTTCCCATCGTTCCAGGTATCGGACGGGAACAGGGAAACGACATCTATCTGAAATTGTCCTTTCGACATCGGTTGTATGGCAAACATTCCACGCCGGACGTTCTTTTCCGGTTTCAGTTCACCGGTATATTTTGTCCAGTCCCGATTCCCTACATTCACTTCGATCACATTGCTCACTCGTTGTCCCCATTCGTCAACTAGAAATACACGTAACGGAGCGGAATAATTCCTGTTCTTCAGAAACAAGGAAAGGCGGTAAGACATATCTGTCTTCAGATTCATTCCATAATATCCACGGTTGAGAATCAGGGCATCCGGATGGTTCGCAATATCTTCCGTGACATTAACCAGCATCGAATACTTATTTTCTTCGCTCATCGGATTTTCATCCGTGCGACTGATAAATACAGGAGTATATGATAACGGATAAGTCGTCCATCCAATCAGCGGATCGGCCTGAAACACTTTTTTCTCTTTAACGCGGGGAGCCGGAACATTTTCATAAAGACCGTTCTTCACAGATAATCCGGCAGGCGGTGTAGCTTCTTCAAACGAACGGTTACGTATCAGTTCGGCGTGCAAGGCACCCTCGCCCATCATTCCTATTTCTTCATAATGGAAACCGTACTTTACGGGAGCCACTTTGTGGGTTTTCGATTTATTGATATACAACGTTCCATCGGAGGAAGACGGAGAGGAACTATTCCCATATACCAGAGGTAATGTGAAAAACAGACCGATACCAAACGTAAAGGATTTGACTGTCGAATGATTCATAGCATTTGTTTTTAGAGTTTCACATTGCAAATGTGGTCTTTTCTATCCAAGAAAAACAGAAAAATAATGCTTAATACCTGCAATCATGTATAAAAATCTGTAGCGAAGCGGCAAACTGAACATGAGTGCTGCCCGTTTGAACAATTCTACGACTGTTCAAAACAAAAAAAGACGTATCTTTAGGTCGTGAAAATCAATCAGAAAAGCCATGAGAACCACCTTACTTAAATTCGTACTCTTATTTAGTCTCGTGCTCTTAAATACAAGCTTGTCGACGGGACAGATTCAATATAATAACATACGCTTCAAACAGCTAAGTATAGCTGAAGGACTCCCGCATAATACGATCAATGCAATCACCCAGGACAACCATGGGTTCATCTGGTTTGGTACACGCAACGGATTGTGCCGATATGACGGTTATAATATCAACCTGTTCGCACATAATGAAGCCGACAGCACCTCACTCCGCCACAATTTCATCACACGCTTATATAACGATTCGCTCCGTAACATTCTATGGATCTCTACCGATCAGGGTATCTGCAGCTATAACTACGAGACAGAAGATTTCAGTCGTTACCAGATTAAAGGGAACACTAAGGATGATGTTTGTTTCCTGAATACCAGCGATGGTATGCTTCTGGCAGCTTGTAGCAACGGACTTTATCGCTACAATGAACAAGACAGCTTGTTCGTTCCTTTTCTTCTCGATAAAGAAAAACCTCATGTGAGATACTTTGCGGAGGACGGAGACAAAACCTTATGGATAGATACCAACAAAGGACTGATGCGATACAGTCTGGAAAAGAAACAGTTTGTTTCCCTCCCGACTCTCATCCAGCCTTTTACACAGCAATGCAACAATGCCGTCCTGATCTCGTCCAACCAGCTTTTATTTAATACTAACAACGATTTTTTCGTCTATCATATACAAAGCAATACCCTGTGTAATCTCTCGAAAGACCTTGAGGTGAAAGACTTCCGGTGTGCGGCAACCGACCATACGGGGAATATATGGGTAGGCACGGAGTATGGTATCTTTGTCTTCAACAAACTCTATCAACTGATTGCACACTACGAACAATCGGAACGGGATTTAAGTGCGCTGAACGATTCTCCCATTTACAGCCTTTATCAGGACAAAGCTCATAATATGTGGGTGGGAACCTATTTCGGAGGAGTCAACTATTATATATTCGGTTCCGACCAGTTCCAGATATATCCGTACGGAGCCAGTTTCAATCATTTGAGCGGAAAGGCTGTCCGCCAGATTATCAATGCTCCGGACAACGGTCTGTACATCGCCACCGAAGATGGCGGATTGAACTACCTGGACAATAAGAAAGAAATCACCCGCGCCGAACGGCTTCACAAGCAAATGCAAATCTACGCCAAGAACATACATTCTTTATGGCTCGACAAAGATAACAGCTTGTGGCTCGGACTATTCCTGAAAGGAGCTCTTCACTATATACCGCATCTAAACCGCACGGTGGACTATAATCTATTGTCGGATGAGGTTTCTTCCGGCTTCTGTATCATCGAAGACAAGAACGATCATATCTGGTACGGAGGCCCTTCCGGCTTATTCCTGATCGACAAGAAGAAAGCGAACTCCCGCCCGGAAAAGATTTCATCTCTCCGTGTCTTTAACCTGGTACAGTTTAATGACAGTATACTTTGGGCAGGAACCCGAAAAGGCAGTATATTTCAGATCAATACCCATACACTGAAAGTAACCTCGCTCCCTATCCTACCGCATACTGATCTCTACATCACCTATATCTACCCCGATTCACATCAACGGATATGGATAGGTACAGACAACAACGGGCTTTATGTATCAGACCGCAACGGTAGCATTATCGCCTTTTACAGTAAAGAACAGTTGGGATCCAACGCCATCAAAGGTATCATTGAAGATGAGATGAGTAATGTTTGGGTAGGTACCGGAAACGGACTTTGTTGTATCAATTCCCAAGCAGGAAGCATTGACCGATATACCACGGCCGACGGATTGCCCATCAACCAGTTCAACTACTCCTCCGCCTGCAAGAAGCCTGACGGAGAATTGTATTTCGGAACTATCAACGGTATGATTTCTTTCTACCCGGAACAGGTACGCTCCGTCAATCCCCGTTTCAACATTGCACTGACTGCCATTTGGAGCAACAGCGAATATATGTCGCCCAACAATGAGAAAGCATTCATCCCTTCCTCTATCTCCGAACTGACAGAGATCACCCTGACGCACGAACAAGCCCAATCCCTGCGTCTCGAATACTCCGGACTGAATTATCAATATACCGACAACACTCAATATGCGATGAAAATGGAAGGTATCGACAAGGACTGGCAGTTCGTAGGCAACCAGCATCAGGTACGCTTCTCCAATCTGCCGTCAGGAAGATATATCTTAAAGATCAAAGCCAGCAAAGATGGTATCCACTGGGACGAAACGGGCCAAAAGGACCTTGCTATCAGAGTCCTTCCTCCCTGGTGGCTCTCGCCGGGAGCATATTTAGTTTATGCACTACTCTTCCTATTAATCATTTACGCCGCATACAGATATACCAAAACGCGTATCATCCTGCTCATGCGACTGAAAACGGAGCATGAACAGCGCGTCAACATAGAGAATATGAATCAACAGAAGATCAATTTCTTCACTTACATCTCCCATGACCTGAAAACACCGTTAACTCTGATTCTATCGCCTCTGCAACGATTGATCCAGCAGCCACAAATCAGCAACAACGATAAAGAGAAACTGGAAGTCATCTACCGAAACGCCAACCGGATGAATTATCTGATTAATGAACTATTGACGTTCAGTAAAATCGAGATGAAACAGATGCGTATCAGCGTCCGGAAGGGAGACATCATGCACTTTCTGGAAGAACTGTCGCACATCTTTGACATTGTAGCCGGAGAACGGGAAATTGACTTCATCGTCAATCTGGAAGACACCGAAGAGGAAGTCTGGTTCTCGCCTTCCAAGCTGGAACGGATTCTTTATAACTTGCTCTCAAACGCATTTAAATATACCCAACCCGGCGGATACGTCAAGTTGAGTGCCAAACTAATAAAAGAAGAGAAAGGAACATTTGTGCAAATCTCCGTCAAAGACAATGGCAGGGGGATTCCTAAAGAAGCTCAAGAACAAATATTTGAAAGTTATTACCAGGTTGAGAAGCGCGACCATCGCGAGGGATTCGGACTGGGATTATCGCTTACGCGTTCGCTCATACACATGCACAAAGGAGAAATCCGGGTAGAAAGCGAAATCAACAAAGGTTCGGACTTTATCGTTACCCTGAATGTATCGGAAGATGCTTATGGTCCCGACGAACGCTCGTCCGAGAACATCACGACCGAAGAAATACAGAAATATAACCAGCGAATCAAGGAAACCATCGAACTCATTCCCGAAAAGCTGACCAACAAAGAAAAAGATCCTGCCCGGGAATCTATTATGATTGTGGAGGACAACAAAGAAATGAATGATTATCTTGCCAGCATATTCAGCGAGAAATATGATATTATACGGGCGTATAACGGTGCAGAAGCCTGCAAGAAGATAGCCAAACAGCTGCCTAACCTCATTATATCGGATTTGATGATGCCAGTGATGGACGGCTTGGAATTCACGGAACGTGTCAAGCAGGACGTAACGACCAGCCATATCCCCGTTATCCTCCTGACCGCAAAGACTGATGAGAACGACCATACGGAAGGTTATCTGCGTGGAGCCGATGCATATATCACCAAACCTTTCAACGCCAAGAATCTGGAACTGCTGGTACAAAATATCCAAAAGAGCCGGAAACAGAGTATTGAACACTTCAAACAGGCGGAGGAACTGAACATCAAGCAAATAACCAATAACCCACGGGATGAAGTGTTTATGAAGGAACTAGTGGAACTTATTATGGCTAACCTCACCAAGGAAGACTTCGGAGTAACGGAAATCACAGCCCATCTCCGCATCAGCCGCAGCCTGTTGCACATGAAGCTGAAATCACTCACCGGATGCTCCATCACTCAATTCATACGGACCATCAAAATGAAAGAGGCTAAAACTCATTTTCTGAATGGTATGAATGTCTCCGAAGCATCATTTGCCGTCGGTATATCAGATCCGAACTACTTTACAAAGTGTTTCAAAAAAGAATTTAATATCACTCCGACAGAGTTTCTCAAGCAGTTGAAATAGAAGTTACCATGATAGAAATTCGATCTATCCTTAGACAGCGTATCAGCTATTAGTAGAAAAGTCCTTTTGCTCCCTTTGCAAAAACCTCTTCCCTTAATAGTAAAGTAGTCTTTGCCCTATTCCAAACTATAAATGCAAGTTCCGTTTATAAAATTGCAAGCTTTGTTTTTATAAACGAAACTTGCATTTATAAAAACAAAGCTTGCATTTATAGTTTGAAACGAAGGAAGACGAAGTTATCTAACCGGAAAAAGGAAGTTTGGTCTATATCAAAGAGAAGTTATCTATTAATAGCCAACAGGGCAAATAGGTATATCCTGTACATCCGTCATTTGCTTGTTAAAAATTACATAGATTCAGAGGTATCTATCCTTACAATTCGGAAACCTACATTGGCATAACCTTGCGCACCTGTCCTTACATCATCTGATTTCTCGCTACGGCAATCATCACGCTTGGAGTCCCAACTTCCACCTTTGACAATATACTGCCCGTTAGCATCAGTTGAAGTAGTCCACTCCCAGCAGTTTCCCCAAAAGTCAATGCCTCCACATGCACCTGTGGACTGTTTGTAAGCATCCACTGCTGTCAGTCCTGATTCAATGTGGTTAGCATTCATTGCCACATCTTTAGGCATGTGACCAGCACCAAGAATCCATTCTTCTTCACTGGGAAGACGGTAGATATGCTTGCTATCCTGTGCTGTCAACCATTTACAATAAGCTTTGGCATCATTCATCGTAATGTTCACAACCGGATAGTTGTCCTGTCCTTTTTCATAGGTAAATCCGGACTTGAAGGCGGCATACTCGGCATTGGTGACGGGTGCATAGCCGATATAAGCATTGGGAGCTGATGCGCCACGCAACACCATCCAAGCGTCTTTCGGGTTCTCGTCCCTTCGAGGATCGATGAAGCGAAGAAATTGCTGTTGGATGCGGGTTTCTCGATTCTGTACCATTTCGCTCACAATACCTTGCATGTGTTCCACAATGCTGTAAGTCCGGGCTTCACGCTCCAGTTCACGAAGCTTGTTTTTCTTTCTGGCTACCACTTTGTCATACCGTACACACATCTGTTCCAACAGTGCTTGTTTGTTGGCTTCCGTAGGTTTCTTACGGTATTGAACAAATAGATTGTGTGTCTTGGAATCCATTTTGGGGCGTCCTTCCTCTACGAGTGGAGCACCGGGCTTGTCGAACTCTAACTCGCTCTCTACCAAATCATCGGGACTGATAAATTCTCCCAATTCCACCTTCTGATGCACACCGAAATAATGCGCCACGAGTCCGTCTCGGTAAATAGAAAGCCTGTATCCTCCGTAAAGATTGCAAGGTAAGGTGGAAATGTAGTAGTCTTTTCCGGGTATAAATCCAGACTTGCTGCTTGAACTGTACGTTATAATGGTACCTGTATGTACCATATCATCGATTGCAGTTTCTCCCTGGGCGGTCTTTTGGGTAGTCGCCGTACCTGCTAGCGGAAAGCCATCGACACTTTCCAGTTCTACCTTTGTCACACCTATAAGCTGGAAATTGAATTTGATACCGCATCGGCTAGCCGAATGACCCTCATATCCATCCTCTTTATCCGTTTGGTGGGTTGAAACCACGATTTTATCTTCTTTGTCATCGTCTTGCGCGGACACAGCAGTACCCGTCACAATGGCAATAGCCATTGCTAAAAATATTTTTTTCATATTCGTATGTTATTAGGGAATTAAATGAAATCTGTTCTTACGACTCTGAAACCGACATTGGTATATCCTTGTGTACCAATTCTTACCACATCCGATTTTTCACTACGGCAATCGTCTCGTTCAGAATCCCAACTGCCGCCTTTGATGATGTATTGTCCATTTGCATCCGTGGATGAAGTCCATTCCCAGCAGTTGCCCCAGAAGTCGATACCACCACAAGCACCCGTTGTCTGGCTGTAAGCTTCTACCGCTGTCAGTCCCGTCTCCACACGACCTGCGTTCATCGTAACATCCTTCGGCATGTGACCGGCTCCAAGAATCCATTCCTCGTCGGTCGGCAAACGGTAGTTATGCGAATTGTCTTTTGCCATAAGCCAATCGCAATAAGCCGTGGCTTCAGCTATGGTTATATTTACTACCGGATAATTTTCCTGTCCTTCATTATAGGTGAAGTCTTCTTTAAAGGCAGCATATTCTGCATTGGTTACCGGTGCATAGCCGATGTAGGCATTGGGAGCTGACGCACCTCGCAGTACCATCCATGCGTCATTGGGATTGTCATCGTTTCGAGGATCGATGAGTCGCAGAAACTGTTGTTCGAGTCGGATGTCTCGATTCTCAACCATCTCATCCACAATCTCCTGCATTTCTTCCACCACATCCGGGGTCAAAGCTTCTCTCTCCAGCTCGCGGAGCTTGGCTTTCTTTCGAGCCACTACCTTGTCGTAACGAATTCCCATCTGATCCAATAATGCCTGCTTGTTTTCTTCCGTTTGGTTCTGTTGGTATTGACGGAGAAGGACTGTAGTTGTGGCATCCAGTTCCGGACGCTCTTCTTCTACGAGCGGCGCATCCGGGTCGTCAAATTCCAGTTCGCTTTCTGCCAAATCACCGGGGCTTATGAATGTGCCCAGTTCTACAGTCTGATGCACTCCGAAATAGTGGGCAACCAGTCCGTCCTTGTAAATGGAAAGCCGGTATCCTCCGTAGAGGTCGCAAGGCAAGGTGAAAATAGAGTAGTCTTTTCCTGGAGTGAAACCGTTTTCATCGGGAGCATTAAAAACCAAAATGGAACTGGCATTTTCCGCTTCGCCGATAACCGGCTGTCCCGTCTCGTCCCATTGGATGCCAACAGTTCCGGACAAGGCATAACCGTCTACACTTTCCAGTTCTATCTTGGTTACTCCCGACAGTTGAAAGTTTAGCTTTAAGCCACTGTAGAGCTTGTGAAGTTCCAGTGAATTAGGGCAGTTTACTATTGAAAAACCTTTTTCATCATATCCATCATTTCCTGCCTTTTGTTCAGCAAGAACAGTTATGGCAGGATTTTCATCACTAAAATTCAGTTCCTCTTCGTTTACCAGGTTTTCATTATCACACGAAGTTAGGGTAAACATCACAAGAAACGATAAACAAAATATGCTAAATGCTTTTAATCTCATAATTTTCAATTATTTATGGTTTTCTTTATTTTGAGAGCGATGAAACAGGCGATTCATCATCTTTCTTTCCAATTCATATACTCTCTCAATTTGTTTGGGTGTCAAAAATTTGCTGTATTTCAAATAATACCTTTTCCTTAGGTCAAGTATCTTTTGACTATGAGTGAATCTTTCATTCATCGCCTGTTCAGCTTCTTTATCCGAAAGATGGGAAGAGTCTCTTTTAGGACGGGGACCCAATGCCCAAATATCTTTCTGGAATTGGCAGAAAGTTTCTACAAACTGCTTGGCTGTCGTATCATCCATCGCCATCTCATTGGCAATAAAATGAGCTTGGGCTTCAGCCAACTGTTCCCGAGTCATACGCTGTCGTTCGCTCTTCTGGGCATAAGTACTCACATTAAAAGTAATCATTGCTACTGCAAGTACAAGAACTTTAATCATATTCTTCATGTCTGTTTGTTTTTTTATTCGTTCATAAACAAATCGTTCTGATAGGTTGCAAACAAGTAATCCTGATCACTACTACTCAAATTGGCAAACGCCTTTTCAACATCTTCAAAATTAGTCCTTGGATGATGGGGCAATAGGTTGAAGACAATTAATAGTGCAATACTTGCTGCCACAAGTCCTCCCGTTACAGAATACCAAAGACGAAAGTTGCGTTTGGGTCCGGAAGGCTGCATCTCCTGTTTTACAGTTTCCCATACGTTGTTTTCTATATCATCCAAGAAACTATCGGGTGTGGTATAGGGCAGACGCTTACCTATGCGGTTGAAATCAAAATCTTCTTTCATACATCTAATTGTTTGAATTCATATATTTAATAATCTTATCTTTGGCAATATGATAACTGGACTTTACACCATCTGCTGTTGAACCGATGATTCCGGCAATCTCGTCATACCCCAAATCGTCATAGTATCGTAAGTTAAAAGCCAACTGTTGCTTAGTTGGCAACGTTAAAATAGCTTTTTGTAGTTTCACGACTTCCAAATCGCTGTAGTCTACATATTCGTCAGCTATCAGACTGTCTAACTCGTCTACAGAGTCATTCAACGATACCCGATCGTCTCGATACCGGTTTAGAAGACGCAAGGCTTCGTTGGTGGCAATCCGGTATACCCAGGATCGGAAAGAACATTCGCCCTTAAAATCAGACAGCGACCGGAATATCCTTACAAAAGTTTCTTGCGTTGCGTCTTGTGCGTCCTCATGAACCACTACCAATCTTCGGATATGCCAATAAACTGCATCCTTATACTTTATACTTTGCCATCAGACAACGAAATCCTTTTTCCGGTTCTTTAGCTACTATCATCACCAGTTCCCGGTCATCCTTTATTTTCATAAACAGCAGGTTTTGACACCACCCAACATTCGGCAGGAAGAAAGTTATACAAGGTTGTATCGGCTATCCGTTGCGTAACGACAAAACAATGTTTGCGATGGTGATGGCGGTGGGACCGGCGCACGGTCACACATGATTGCAGCAAAAACATAACAGCCATTCCTAAAATCAGTAATTTCCAAATCCGCTTCATACACTATTGTCTTTTTATATACACTTTCTTTTTCCCTTTGATAATAAGTTGTATAGGCTTTTTTTTATCCATAGCGAAAGCATCAAGTTCAGCTTCTGCCGCGGCCATGCTAAGTCTCGTCATTTTTGCATATTGCCTGATGCCTAGGTGCTTATGCGTTTCCAAGTAAGCTATAGCCATTGCCAATCGTTCCTTTTGATTGAAAGGGTTGCTGACATAAGATGTCACGTCAGGTTGAACCACAACAGTCACCACCCGATCAGGACGATAATAATAATGCCGATGCCAATGTTGTGCATTTGCGGTTCCGCAAACCAGCGCCATCGCAACTACCAGTATTCCTGTTTTCCATTTTATCGTTGTACACATAGTCATTTATCTTATCTCGTTATACATTCATGTTCCACGTACCTTTTCGTGAGCTCAACCGAATGGACGTTCTATATAAAAGACCTTGTAAAAGAATAAAAGTAAAATAGAATAAGTGATTTTTTCAGTTTCCTCTATTAAGAGTCTACTTAAAAAAGTCGATAAATTTAAAAATCGAGGTTCATTCGATAAATTTCTCCCAATCAAAGTCCCTTTAAAAAAGATAGGTTATTGGATGATAACAGAAAAAGGAAAGTCTATTCTGTCATAAGACAGAGCCGTCAGTTAATTTAAGCGGTATAAACGCTAACAGAATATCGGCTGCAAATAAAAACAACATCGCCAGGAACTAGCTAACAAATGCTGTAAGCTAATTCACTGGCGATAAAAACTATATCAACTAATACCTATTTTACCACTCCTGGAAGCGTAAATCTGCTTCCGGATTCTGACGACGAATCAGTTCCTCGTCAACCTGATAAGTGACGCCACCTTTCGTGTACTTATAAGAAAGGGTAAACTTAGGCTGTTTCCCTACAAATTCCAATGATTCGGCTGCAGGATCTAATGTGGCGGATGCATCTGTGATAGCGACGCTTCCTCCGGCTTCAATATTGACGCTTCCATCCGGATTGACTGTCAGATTCACCGACTCATTGTTTTCCAATGTGTTTCCGAAACCCGGTCTGCGTACTTTGTTTCTACCTAACGAAACAAAGTCGCGGGTCATATTCTGACTCAAATCCTTGTTACTGTATTCAGTAACCTGCTGGGTAGACAAATTGGTAACTTTTCCTTTCACAAAGTAGGTACCATGATACTGGCTGACAAATTTGACAACTACAATACTGTAATCCTTCAAATTACCATTCACATCAGTACTAATTTCATCCTGATTATGATCGACCAACCGGAAAGGGATTGCATAGTGCTTGTTCAAAGCAGCATTGTCTTCATAGAAAGCATCGGAGAAAGTCACTTTCACATCTGCGATTGCCAGGTTCGGGTTGCTGATCGTCATCTTGTTCGGATTAGCCAACTGATAATAGTTTTCCGGCATTAGTGTCAAGCCCGTACCATCCAATAAAGACGGATCGATCTCGAATGTAGCCCAATCATCGGTATGCACCTCTCTTTTACCGCCAATAGCCACTCCTACCTTTATCGACATATCTGTATCGGCTACCAGTGTCCGCAAAGGTTTTTGCGAAGCAAAGTACACAGAACTCTCATCGTAGTCCTTTTCATAATCGTCATAACAAGCAGTCATCAGAACGCTTATCAGCCCTATCCATAATATATTTAGTCTTTTCATTGTAAATAAGTATTTATATCAACAGCACGTTATTCCCAACCCTGATTATTCATTAGATTCTTATTCTTTTCCAGCTCTGCATACGGTAATGGCATGAAATAGTTTTTCACTTCATATTTCCGTTGTTCCACTTTCTGTACTTTGAAGCTGAATGTGCCATCTTCATTGCGGGTAACGGCAACACCCTCCACCTCTTCGTTCAACGGTAATACCCAACGACGCATATCAAAATAACGATGATTCTCGAAAGTAAATTCCAAGCGACGTTCGTTCTGAATCAACTTTCTGAACGAGTCCTTACTTTGAGCCATTTCATCCAGATAAAGATCAAAATTGATACCCCCGGCTTGCGAACGGATTGTTTTCAATATTTCGTATGCAGAATACAGGCATCCTTCGGCTTTCACCGTCGGGTTGCCCCAAGCCTCATTGGCAGCTTCGGCAAAGTTAAGAAGAACTTCCGATTTCCGTAACAAAGGATTGTAATGAACCGAGTTTAACGTCTGAATCGGATTCAGCATAGCCGATTTCTTGGAAACGAATTTAGCCAGATAATAACCCGTACGTGTAGCATTCTCACTAAACGAAGGAGAATCTTTTCCACCCTCGGACATATCCAACGGCTGACCGGAATCGCCAAATGTAGCACTATGATAGTAGACATTCAGCGCAAAGCGATTATCCAGTACGGCATAAAGCTGCGTCAGATCGAAATCAGGATCAGACAGATCGACACCGGAACGAACATCGGTTGCCGGATAACCATTCTTCGCATAAAAAGCCTTTACCAGATTATGAGAAGGAGTGGCACGGGCACTTCCGTAGTAGAACGGCGGGAAATGAAGGCCTTCCAACAGGTTATTATTAAAATATCTGCGGAAAGCATAATCGGAACTTTCCGTCTGAACATCGGCAATGGAGGAAGCCGTAACAGGAACATAAGTTCCGAAACCTTCCATGCCCAGAATCTTATTGATCTCTTTGGCTACCGCTTCCCATTTTGCTTGGTAAACCGTAGGGTTCAGTATTTCGAATTGTCCCATGCCGGTGATCTTCGTCACGTCATCATCCTGCATGGCAGGGCTTGCGCTATATAAAAGCGCACGACTTTTCAGAACAGCTGCCGCCGCTTTCGTGGCACGACCGATTTGTGTATTACCGAACTCCAAGTCATCTCCCTGATACACGTTCGGCAATAACTCGATGGCATTATTCAAATCGTTGACGATAAAATCGACTGTTGCCTGATAAGTAGGACGAAGAAATTCACCGTTCTGCGCGGCCTCATCCTGCGAAATAAAATGATCTGCCAACGGAATACCCAACGCTTTTCCATTCTTCGCCTTTCCGCCGTACATCTTCAATAGCTCAAAATGCCACCATGCACGCAGGAAATACGATTCACCTTCCAGACGCAGCTTGATTTGCTTGTCCACTTCCGGGTCGGTGCGGTTGTACTGCACTTGGTCGGTTAAGCCGTTTTCGAGGAAAGAGTTTACATAGTTCAGCATGTTGTACGCATTACTCCAGTTTCCGATTGGGTTGTTAAACGCTGTCATCCCACCCATATTTAATTTATAGACAGAAGAGCTGCGCAGATTAGTCACTGCATTATCGGTAGCACAATCCAGAAAGTTATCTTCAAAACAATCCGGACGGTTGGCTATGCCATTATAAGCTTTATATAGTACGCCTTGAGCAAGTTCCGGCACTCTCCAGGTATCAGAGTCTCCGATCTGCCATGTCACCTTTGTATCCAATGTGTCGTCACAAGCACAAAAGAGAAACAGACCTGCTAAAACGCAACTTCCTAATATATGTTTCATATTGCCATCTATTAATTGTTCAAAATTAAAATACAAAAGAGACTCCGCCTGTAAAAGTACGCGTCACCGGGTAGTTTGTCACACCGGCATTCAGCAATTCAGGATCCAAATCTTTCACGGAAGAAAGCACAAACAAATTTGCACCACGAGCGAAAACCTTCATCTTCTTCACTACCGAACTTGGGGAGAACTGATTGAACGTGTAGCTCAATTCAACATTCTTCATACGGAAGAAGCTTGTATTCTTCAACCAGAAAGAAGAATTGCGGAAGTTGTTCTCACCGGCAGTGGTTGTCAGGCGCGGATAACTTCCGGTCGGATTGTTTGCCGGATGATAACGGTCTAATGCCAGTTTGGAGTATTTACCTTCTCCATTATTCCAGTAATAAGCATTCGTTGCCCAAGTATGAACGCCCAGTTCGGAATATCCCTGAAGATACAATCCCCAGCCTTTGTAGCTTACATTGAAATCGATGCCCAATGTAGTACGTGGGAATGAGTTTCCGAGTTCCTTTACGTCACGACCGTCAATGATCTTATCACCGTTCAGGTCTTTGTAGGCGATGTCGCCTTCCTGATAATCGGCAAACGTCTGGGGGGCATGTCCGTTGATGGCTACATCTTTGCCAAATAATCCTTCGGCAACCAGTCCCATCATAGCATCGGTAGAACGCCCCACTGTGTAACGGTATTCTTCACCATGCTTCACCTGGTTCCATTTCAATACTTTATTCTTAGACCATACGAAATTGGCTCCTACCGAATAAGACCAATCGTTGATACGATCGCTCCAGGTGAACATTCCTTCTATACCGTGATTCAAGACGGAGCCCATGTTATCCTGGTAGGTAAAGTTGCCTGTATAATCCCCGTAAGAGGCATCGACAGAACCGATGATGTCCGTATGTTTCTCACGGAAATAGTTTATTTCGGTATATAAGCGGTTGTTCAGGAACAGGCCTTCCACACCGATGTTCCATTCTGCTGCCTTTTCCCATTTCAGGTTCGGATTGCCTGCACGGACAAAAGTGGAATAGTAAGCCGTAGCACCGTTGTTCGTTGTTCCGAACCGGAAGCTGCCGTCTTGTGACCAGGCACGTTCATACAATAAATGTTCGGTGCTTCTGTCATATCCCAAGATACCAGCACTGGTTTTCAGTTTCAGGAAGTTCACGTATTCATTGTCTTTCAGGAAATCTTCATTGCTTAGAATCCAGGCAAGGCCGCCCGCTGCCGAGAAGAAGTATTTATTTCCCGATTTGAAACGGTTGCTTCCCATCAATGCCATGTCGGCTTCCACAGCATAACGGCGGTCATACATATAGTTTAAGCGCAATGCGTAGTTTGCATTGATGATGTCCTGGGTCACTCCCTGATTCGTTGTTTTCGAGTACATGTAAGTCAGCCGTGCCGATACATCATGCTTTTGGTTGAATGTATTCTCGTATGCAGCAAAGGCATTCCAACCCAATGTCTGTTGTAAGGTAGTCGACTTCCGACTCTGTGAAGTGGCTACATCTGTTTTCTTCATCTGGGTGTACATGATCTGTTCCTCACCGGCAAAGTTACGATATGTTTTGATGGCATACGTCGGATAGACTTTGCTCAAAGAGAGTTGCAGGTAATCATAGTTGTCGAAAGAAAGGAAAGCACCGGCTTTCAACCCTTTTGTCAGCATATCAAGATCGAATTTCAAACCGATATTGGTCTGGCTGCGTGTATAACGCTCATCCGTATATCCTCCGTACATTGTTTCCGCGTATGCATTCATCGGACGCAGCAGACTTGCGCCAAACAAAGGAATTCCGTCCGAGCTGGCTAGTCCGGTTTCTTCCGGTGACATAGTCAGCGGGTATTCATTCGGACGATGCGTAGACAGGGCCGTAAATACCTGACCACAGTCCAACTGTCCCCATTTACGCATTTCCATACGTCCGGCAACGTCTGCGGATATAGTCAGGAAATCCGTTACATTAAAATCGAGGTTTCCGCGAAGAGTCAGGCGGTGCAGTTGCGGAGTATAGGTAACGTCTTCAAATCCGCTACCTCCTACATATCCGGCAATCAGGGCATAACGCACTCTGTCGGTACCTCCCGTCATATCGAACGATACTTTCCGGTAGTTGGCATTTTTGTTCAATAGCTGATCGTACAAATCGACGTTCGGATACAATAGGTCATTGGCTCCTTTGGAGTTTTTATATCCTTCCAGTTGTTTCTGATTATAGTAAGGAGTCAGTCCGTCATTTGCACGCGCTTCATTATACAGATTAGCATACTGATAAGAATTCAGGAAATCAGGAGTACGCGTCATCTGTACCACACCTGCTTCGGCGGTTGCGTTATAAATGCGGCGGTTGGCCTTTCCTCTGCGGGTAGTCACCCAAAGTACGCCATTCGCAGCACGCGCCCCATAAAGAATCTTGGCAGTGGCATCTTTCAGCAACTCGATACGTTCGATTTCTTCAGGAATCAAATCCGCTGCCGGACGTTCCACACCATCGATGATAACAATAGCTGTATTCTCCGACATGCCATGCTGGCCACGGATAAATAAATCAGGCGTATTATTACCCAATCCGCTGACTGTGGAGCGAACTTGCAGACCTAACATTTTACCTTGCAGCATATTAGTCAGCGTCAAATCAGGGAACGTTCCGAACTGTCCGTTCTCCAGTACGCTCGTTGCGCCTACTTCATTCCCTTTATATGTCTTGCCACCATCGGCTCTATTCACCAACGATTCTTCGGTCAGGAACAGAGGCTCTTTCTTCAGGACAATCTTTTCAGGAACGATATTGCTGCCTGTCAGCTTATACACTTTATCTTCATATCCCAAAGCCTCCACCATGACGGTTGCGTCATTCTCGACCTTCGTCTGAAAACGTCCCTTTGCATCTGTATATAGAACGACTGCGCCTTCTCCACAAATGATAGAAACATTCTTCAACGGGCTACCTTTCTCGTCGGTAACAATAGAAACTACTTCCACCAAAGGCTTCTTCGCCGACTTTCTCTTTGATTTATTCTGTGCGAAAGTCAGGCTAGAGCCAACGATAAGGACAAATATGAGCCCTATCAGTCTTATATATCTAATCTTGTTTCTCATATACTTTTCTTTGTTTTAGGTATCACCATCCGGGGTTCTGTTGAAGATTATCCAAAGCCGCCACTTCATCCATCGGTAGCGGATACCAATAATTACGCTTGTTAAACGTCCGCACGGCTGTCCTCACCGGAACATACTCGTAAGTAAAGTCGGTCAACTTATAAGTGCAGGCTTTTTCCACTTTCAACTGGTCGGCCGTATAAGAATGATTGATCGGGGTTGCTTTGACACCCATGATCGGATATTCACCCTTAAACAGGTCTTCAGCAATCATCCAACGGCGGATATCATACCAGCGGTGTCCTTCGAACATCAATTCCACACCACGTTCCCGACGATAAGCTTCTCTAAAATCCACTCCATCCGGTAGTTCGCCGATTCCGGCTCTTACACGGATTTTATTCAAAGCCTGACGGGCCGACATCGTACAACCCGTAACGACTGCATCCGGATCACCTGTCGCTTCGTATGAAGCCTCTGCCATATCCAGATAAACTTGCGAAACACGAATGTACACAGCCACCAAACGATATAATTGGAAACCAGCTTCGCCAAACAAAGGCACACTTGCTTCCGGCCAAATGAACTTCTTGCACATATATCCGGTCTGTTGAGAGCCTCTCGTAAACTGATTGGTAGAAATGAAGTTCTCGGAGTAACCGCCCGAATAAGTAGTCAGATAATAGGGAACACCCTGTAAATTCTTCCCCCATTGCTCACCGGGCACGAGGATATTATTAGTGAAGCGAGGGTCTCTATCCGAGTAAGGATTGGTAGTCTTTACCGCATCATAACCGGAACGCGGATCAGTGATCGGATAGTAGTTGCCGTCAGCTCCCTTACGTTCGTACATATCTACCGCATTTTGTGTCGGAGCATTATAAGGAGTACCTTCGGCACCGGTTTTATTATCGTATGGTTGTGTCAGCCATTGCGCTCTGACGAAAGCAGACCAGTTGCCATGATGCCAACGCAGGAACCATAAGTATTCCGGCTGTGCGAATTGATTGGAATTAGGCATTAGCTGAATACTACGATATTCGTCATGATTCATCAGGCGATAATATTCGTGACTTTCAATAGCATTGATCGCCTTTTGCGCACTACGGGCAGCTTCAGCAGCCATCTCTTTTCCATATCCTTTGTTTTCAATAGAATTCAAGTCGTTCTGCATCAAAGGGCTGGCAGCATAAAGCTGTGTCATCGCTTTTAATGCCATGGCGCTTACTCTGTCAGGCCGTCCATGTTCCTCGTCAGGCCAGCTTATAGGTAAATATTCAATGGCTTTATCCAGGTCTGTCTGCATCCAAGCATTGGATTCCTGATAAGTTTTACGGGGAAAGTCAAAGTCGTCCGATGCTCCCCAAAGCTGGTCAAAGATGGGCATTCCGCCATATCGTTTGATAATCTCAAAATAGAAGTAGGCACGCAGGAAATGGGCCTGTCCCAACAGTTTTCTCCTTTGGTCGTCTGTGATGGATTTCACTTGATCTACTCCACTAATTACACGGTTCACGATACGAAGTCCGGTATAAGCACGAGAAATAGCACTTTTGAAATTCTTCCCATCACTTTTACTTCCTATTTCGAAACGTGTACCGGCATTCTCCAGCCAGTTACCTGCATTGACAAACTTCGACGGATCATTATCGCGAACGGATGCATATTCATCCGATAAATTACCTACCGTTACGTATGTATTCGAATAAGAGTTGATACCATGTGTAAAGATTAATATATCATCATTTTGAAAGATGCGGTCCATGAACCCTAACAAACTGCTATAATCTTTATAAACATCATCTTCGGAAAGTCCGTCATCGGGAGAGCGGTCCAGATAGTCCTCACAACTTCCTACAAACAAACCCAACAGAATGATCCATATCCAATTCAACTTATGTCTTCTCATATCAGTAAATTTAAAGTGTCTCATAATCCTAATCTAAAACCAATGTTATAACGTCTCACCACCGGATAAACATTCTGTCCCGAATGTTCGGGGTCACGGCGGGAATCACCTTTCGAGAACGTCAACAAATTGGTACCGTTGACATATACTTGCAGTTTTGTCAGACGTAAAGGCTGCAACCAACGCTTCGGAATCTGATAATTCACTTCCAGGTTCTTCAAGCGAAGATAAGCATGGTTGGTATATGTGTATGTACTAGCCACCGAATTATAACTTCTCTGAACATGAATACTGGGGCGAATCGGACCGCCTTGAATCGGAGCATCGGCTGTCCATGTATTCAACGTATTTGGTTGAGCCTTGATATTACCTTCCGGGAAATCCCATAAATAGGAAGGAATCGCTTCTTTATAAACGTCCATAGCACTGTACCACAACATATTGAATCCGATTCCTTTGTAAGAACCTCCCAATGTAAATCCGAGGGTAGTAGTCGGATAGTTCAGGTTTTTCATCGGAACCATATCCTTAGCATCAATCATGCCGTCACCATTATAATCGATGTAATACAAGTCTCCCGGAATCAATGTATTATGTGTACCATTGGCAATAGTGGACTGCGCCGAGTTATAAATATCATCCAATGACTGGAAGTTTCCTGTTGCCAGGTATTTATTCACATATCCGATTGACTTTCCGGCTTTTTTCAAATATTCGCTCTGATTCTTCGGGTCATCAATAAAGACAACACGGTTCTCACTGGTTGCAAAATTAAACTTCGCGTAATAATTAAACTTTCCAATACGGTCGTTCCAAGCAATATCCAGTTCAAGACCGTGATTTTTAGTCTTACCCAGATTCACCTGCGGAAAAGCAATACCACTATCGGCCCATGACGGAATCGTATTACGTGTCATCAAAATGTTATTACGCTTTTCATCGAACAAGTCCACAGTAAAGTTTAGTTTACCCCACAAACCTATTTCGATACCGATATTCTGCTTAATAGATTCTTCCCAGGTAGCATCGGGGTCGGCCAATTTTCCTTCTTTGTATAAAGGTCCCCAGTTACTGGTCTGATATTTACCAAACTGCGCATTGGCAGATAGTTGCTCAAACTTCTGAATATAGTTGAAACGGGTAGCACCTTTATCATTACCAACTACTCCATACGAATAGCGCACTTTCAGGTTGGTCAGTACACCTTTGGTCAATTTCTTTACCCATGGTTCTTCACTGATACGCCAACCAATAGAGGCAGAGGGGAAGAATCCGAAACGGCGTCCCGGAGCAAATTTTTCCGAACCAGTGTAGGCACCGTTAAATTCAGCAAGATAACGCTCTTTGAAGTTGTAAGTGACACGGCCTACCCAGTCTTCTTCGTAAGCCGGGAAGTTCATCACACCCGAATTAGCAGTATTGGTTGATTCGTTCATCTTACGGTTAAACACAAATAAGGCGCTTACATCGTGATCGCCAAACTGGCGACTATAATTCAATGCTAATTCGTAATAAAGTTTACGTCCGTAAGCCTTGAAACCGTCATAAACACCACCAACAGGCAAATCTCCGGGAGCATTTTCATCCGGATAGCGTTTCTCGGTATAATTATAAATAATTGTTCCGTCAGCATTATAAATAGGATTGGCGTAATCATACACACGATTAATACGAATATGTGTACGTTGGGCAACCAAATCGTCTTTACCTAAAATCTTACCCGGCATGATCTGGGTAGTCCATGAAGAAGAAGTAGTGTAAGACAATGATGCTTTCAATGACAGTCCCTTTGTAATAAAGTCCAGCTTCTGATTCAAGATTACATCATAGAAACCTTGATGCTGTTTAATATTACGACTACCTCCTTCGTTCATCAGACAGGCTATATTCTGATCGGAACTTAACCCGTCTCCCCATATTCCATTACTATATTTAATCGGAAATTCATTACTTGGAGCCGTAAAGAACGTTTTAAAAAAGCGTTCATCCGGAGAATCGACATTCTCATAATAAGACGGTTGGTTCTGATAACCCATCTTACCGGCCACATTGAACGAAAGTTTAGTAGTACTTGTGATATTGAAGTCGAAATTACTACGCCAGTTATAACGACGGTAAGAGAAGGAAGGATCGAAATCCTCTTGTTTGGTAGTATTAAAAATATCTCCGTCATGCAAATAACCCAAAGATACGAAATAACTCATTTTCTTCGTACCACCGCGTACATTAAGATTATAAGCCTGTTCATAACCTACATTCTTTACCAGTTCTTTCCACCAGTCCACTTCGGGAAAGACATCGTTATACGGACCGTAATTTCCGGTAGCATACGCATTTTCCCATGCGGTAATGGTAGATTCGGGAACCATTGCTCCCCAGTTACCATCATTAGCCTGGGCTCTGTTATATTGTTTCATAGAGGTCACATAGTCAGACCATTCAGGAGCAGCAGAAGGTTGTTTAAAACCGAAGTTAGCTGTAAATGATATTTCCGGTTTCTGTTCGAGTCCGCGTTTGGTTGTCAGCAAGATAACGCCGTTCGCACCTTTCACACCGTAAACCGCAGTTGCCGAAGCGTCTTTCAGTACCGAAATAGATTCGATTTCGTTCACATCTACATCGTTGAAGTCACGTTCGATACCGTCCACCAATACCAGTGGTTCCGCTTCTCCCCAAGTAGACTTACCACGAATCAATAAAGAAGCTTTATCGGCTCCCGGCTTTGAAGTGGAATTGATGGCAACCACACCCGGCATCTGACCTTGCAAGGCTTCGGAAACGGAGTTCACGCTACCTATCTTTAATAAATCATCTCCTTTTGCAGTAGCAATGGAACCGACACTGGATACCTTTTTCTGTACACCGTATCCAACCACTACTACTTCTTCCAGTGTCTCCGTATCTTCTCCTAAAGAGATTACTCCTAAAGTCGTTTTATTCTTTAAATCCAGTTCCAGAGTTTTATAACCCACATAAGAAATGACAAGTATGTCTCCTTTCGATGCCTTCACAGTAAAATTACCGTCAAAATCAGTAATCGTACCGCTTCCCGTACCTTTCACGCGAACACTGACGCCAATCATCGGTTCACCAGATACTGCATCCTTCACTTGTCCCTTCCAATAATCTTGTTGTGCCTGCACGTCCAGCGCACAAAACAAAAAGCAACAAAGACATAAGAAAGAAAAATAAAGTCTGTCTCTTTTCATAAACATTATTTTTAACTGTTAACAAATTCTTTATCTCAAGACACAAATTAAGCGGGAAAATCTTCAAATGAAAAGGAAGATTATCCTCAAAACTCGTACAAATGTGCAAAATAGATTTCTCTACTACATTTCTGAACAAATCATTTCCACATTGGCTTTATGACGTGCTCTTTGTCTACGGTGATGTTGTATATGCCATCGTTTCCTTTCTTCAGGATGAGCGGAACAATACGTGTTTTACGAGGGGACACGGTGGAATCTGAACGATGAACGTGGTAAACATAGTAATATTTTCCATCCAGACCTTTAAATACATCTCCATGTCCTGATCCGTTTTCTCCTACGAGGCTGCGATGAATGATCGGACTGTTCGGATGCTTTTTCCACGGACCGAAAGGGGAAGAAGCAGTGGCATAACCTACCGAATAGTCGATATTCATAAAATGATTGGCAGAATAGAAGAGGTAATATACCCCGTCCCACTTCATAACAGTCGGTCCTTCCATCACCGGTGCAGACTTATAGTTCGGAGTCTTTTCCCAAGGCTCCGTACAGTCCATACATTGTTTCAATGTTTCCGGTTTGATACTTCCCTTCTTTATGTCAAACTCGGCTACCCAAAGATAATTGCCTTTATTAAAGCGGACATGATACAGGTAGTATTTTCCATCATCATCCTTAAATAGGAAAGAGTCTATATTCTTAGCGGAAGCGTCTATCGGTTTGACTTCCTTCTGCCGGAAAGGACCGAACACCGATTTGGAAGAAGCGATCACCGTTTGCTCATTGGCGGTATAAGTGAAATAATAAGTTCTTTTATCCTTAAAGTATTGAGGTGCCCAGAAGCCTTTTTCACCGAAAGCTTGGTCTCCCTTTCTCAATATAAGTTGCAAATCTTTTCCATTAGGCACAGTCCAATGCTTCAAGTCGGTCGATTCGAGGATAGCAAAACCCTGCGGTTCCCGATTGCGTGTACCTGTGAGATAATACTTTCCGTTCTCCACAAAGATAGTGGGATCGGCAAAGAATATTTCTTTCCATGAATCCGCCCATGATTGGGTGATAGATACACATATCACCGCTAATATGAAAATTACTTTTTGGATAGTCTTACATTCTTTCATAAACATATTTCTTACGATTTATTTTATAAAACCATTTATTGAGCCAATTCCCAAACCAAACGAGGCTTCTCTCCTGAAAGATCCCAAATAGACTCATCCCATTGAAGAGCCTTTACTGCTGCCATAAGAGTAGGTATGGTAGAAAGTCCGTTATAACGGTCAGCACCATTAACAGTTGCCGAATAATTTGGAACTACCTCATCTACTATTGCAGGTGTATTAGCTGAAAAACGGCACTCCATATTCGGATTGGCATAACAATTATTTGCCTCATTTTTATCGAAACGTCCGCATACTCTTCCTGATTTAGGTGCACCATTCGAATATAAGGAAGAATTCCAAGCCACACAACGTGTCACTGTTACTCCTGTTCCTTTATTGGCAAGTCCCAAAATGCCTCCTACTTGATTTTGAGCAGCAATTTCACATTCAGAGTAACAATGTGAGATGAGCGCTGTTGGGCTCGGCTCTACAAGTCCTGCAATACCAGCTCCGGGATTCGGAGGTGTAACATTAGGATAGGACTTAGCCACTCCTGATGAATAACAATGAGTAACAGTACCCTGAAACATCCTGCTTACAATACCACCAACACATGACTTTGTGATAATATCTCCTACAAAATAACATTGAGTAATAGTAGCGCCTCCTTTTGCTTCTCCACAAATACCACCAGCAGACCATGTAGCATTAATACTCATTTCTGAAGAACATTGATAGATTTTACTTTCCGCTCCTTGAATTCTTCCGCATATACCACCAGCTTGTCCATTCTCCCAAGCAGTCGGTCCTGTTCCTGAAGTCAGATTTATCGTACCAGATACCCGTACATTTTCAACAACTCCTGCCGCTGAAGCATTTCCAACATGTCCGGCAAGAACTCCTGTCAACTTTTGATTGGCTGTAATCTGCGCATTTTCAAAGTTTATATTGGAACACTTACCAACCAACAATCCAAAGAATCCCTGATTAACAGAAGAGGAAGTATTTACTTTCAGATTACGAATCGTATGTCCGCCTCCATCCAATACAAGTTGTTTGGAAACCGAGGTCTCTATCGGTTGCCAGTCTACACCTTGCAAATCAATATCATTCTCTATCTTGGCATAGATCGTCTTACCATCTTTGAGTTTCTCTCCGAGAGTTATCAAGTCGCTCGTTGTCGCCACGGTATAAGGGTTGTCGATTTCTCCCTGTTTCTGTTGCAGGAAGAAAGTCATTGTACTTTTCTCTTGATTGACTGCAAGATCGTCGGAAACCAGTTTCAAACCGAGAACGTATTTCTTTGATCCGTCAAGCGTACCTAAATCATGGAAGCGCAAATTTACCATACGCAGGACATCGTCCCCCTTAAAATTAAAATTACTTCCATCCAGATCATAATATTCCACAGGTAAGAGGTGATATTCTTCACCAAACTCTTTGGCATCGACAACAGCCAATTCCGCCTTTGCTTCTTTTTCGCAATGGCTTTTCTCCACCATAATGTTATATTGGTATTCCGGCTCATCCAGATATAAATCATATTTGCCTGTCTGATAAAGCGACAAGGTAATATTGGAATAGGTAACTTCAGCCTTTTCCGGCTGTGTCAGATCCATGACTTCACCACATGATATCAACGAAAACACCATTAATGACGCTACAATAGGAATGTATCTTTTCATAATATCTTTCTTTTAATTATTAAAAACAGGGATTACTATACCGACGTTATCTCCTGACAACCAAACTTTATCTCCGTCTATACGAACTACCTCCATCTCCATCCCTTCTTTGAGGAAAGAAACTCCTTGGAATGAGAATTCAGTCTTTATCTTTTGACCGACAGCCGTGGGCTTCCCGTCAAACTTCACATGAATGTATTTGCTTTGATCCGAATTTTGCAGGCGATAAGTCAACCGTTTAGGATTAATTGCAGCCTGAAGTTGTTCCTGCTCTGTAAAAGTACAAATTCCATCCAAACTATAAAACCCAACTTCGGTATATCCTGTTATATTCTTCTTATCAACCCCGTTTTCGGCATATTCCGTCTCCGCACAAGAGGTGAAAGCCAACAAACATACCAACACTACATATATTACTTTCATAAGCGAATAAATTTAAGATAATTACTTTCTAACAGTTGTCGACAATATTTCTACCGATCCATCCTTATAAGTCACTTCGGCGGTAAGTATTTGTCCGTTCAGGTTCTTATTCACTATATTGATTTCCTGTCCATCCAGCTTTACTTTATAAGATGAGACATCAGCCGGCAAATTTAATAGTTGTACTAACATATATTCATCCACTTGTTGATATTTCAACAAAGGAAACTTTCCTGTTACAGACTTGGTCTTAACATCATCCTTCCACAATACGGCATCATCCGATTTCAGCAATGCTACATGGTAGGCAGTTCCGGGAACAAGATTTTCAACCAATGTATAGTCATTCTCCGAATCAAGCGACCGACGTACTACCTCTGTTCCATTTTCATCTGTTACTGACAATATACCTGTTTTATCGGCTCCATTCCCCCAACGAATGAACAATTCCCGTTGCCCTCCGACAAGGCTGGAAACTGCCAATCCATCCCGGGCAGCGATGAAATCGGGATACAGCAATGGATTGGGATTGTAGAATCCGTCTGCATCCAGTCCTAAATAACGGGAAAAATAAATTCCTCCAAGTTCCCACATTTCAGTCTTCGCATCGTAAACAGCTCTCGCTCCACCGGGAACCACACTAAAACGTCCGGTGATGGCATACGTATCATATTTCTTGAACACCTCATAAAAAGTTTTATACCAATTCTTCGGATACCAGGAATAACTCTCAAAAAGGCTCTTGAACTCGGTTGCACTGACCGGTGTACCGGCATTAGCTTTTTCAGCTATCAGATTAAGGTATTCGTAAATTTTCATCCCGGCCGTATAACCATGCTTGGTTCCCCATTCTCCCAGTGCGTCGGCTACATGAGGATTTAAAGCACGTACCATAGAGAATTCCGTGCAAATCAGTTTCTTTGTTACACCATATTTATCGCGGATAATACGGAAATCATCTTCCGCCTGGTTGATTTTCAATGCGTGAACGTGTAAGTCGAGCCCTGCAACATTAGGATTGTTATTGACCACAGAGACTACCGCAGGTACCGTTTCACTCTTCGGCAACTCGGAAACACGGTTCAATGCTCCGGCATAAATATCAAATGTCCAACCATTAACTTGTTTCCAAGTAGTCAACCGATTGGCAAACTCATTCAGAAATGCCCGATAATCCTCACCATCCGCATGACAAAGATCGGTATCCAATGCATTCTCCCATTCCGGTTCGTTACCCATGACCAAGATGTCAATGTGTTGTGCCATTTGATAAGTTTGTAGCAACACTTCCGTTGCACGGAATATGTACTCCATTTCCTGAGTCCCCACTTTAGGAACCGTGTCGGTATATAACTCAAAAGGTATTTTCAGACTCAACATGAATTTCACACGATCGCCTAACGCTTTCTTGGCCTGAATAAACTTCAGTGTAGGGATATGTGTTCTGATGGCATTTTCTTTCACGCCTACAATCTTCCCGTTTTCATTTTGAAGAAACAGATTGGGGATATTGACAAACCCTCTCACCCAAGTTACTTTCGATTTCTTCAGCATCTCTATTTCCGTAATCGGGTAGTCGATATTTTCATTATAGTTCGCTCCCAATTCTTGTGCTTTTGTCCCTATCGAACATAAGAACAGCAATACAAACATCCAAAAAGTCTTCACTTTCATATACATATTTTTTTCATAATACATCATTTTATTACTTAGAACTCACTATTTTACACCAAACCGATAGATACAAACCTGATGATAGAACTCTCCCGGATTCAATATTGTAGAAGGAAATGCAGACTGATTGGGTGAATCCGGGAAATGTTGCGTTTCTAATGCCAATGCTCCATACCGCCCATATTCTTTCCCACTTTTTCCTTTGATGCTGCCGTCCAACAAATTGCCACTATAAAATTGAATTCCCGGTTCTGTTGTCCAAATCTCCATATAACGACCGTTAGAAGGTTCATAGAGAGAGGCAACCCATTCCAGTTCATCGCTCGTCTTTCGGTCTAACACAAAATTATGATCGAATCCACGGCATTGTTCCAACTGGGCATCCGAATGTTTCAACTGTTCACCAACTGCCACCGGAGAACGAAAATCAAATGGAGTTCCCGCTACCGGAGCCAACTCCCCTGTCGGAATCCATACACTGTCAACCGGAGTATAATAACCGGCCGCAATACATAATCGGTGCGATTCGACTGAACCATTTCCTTCTCCTTTCAGATTGAACAGTGAGTGATGTGTCAGATTTACCGGAGTACTTTTATCCGTTACGGCTGTATAGTCAATCCGGAACTCATCGGTCGAAGTCAGACGATATATCATTTTTATGTAAAGATTCCCGGGAAAACCTTCCTCCCCATTTTTAGAATAATAAGAAAAGAAAATGCAATCGGTAGCCACTGAATCGACATCCCACACCACTCGATCAAAACCTTTATCTCCTCCATGTAAGCATTGACCGTTGTCCGATGTAGACAACTGATATGTTTCTCCATTCAGTGAAAAACAGCCATTGGCAATCCGGTTACCGAAACGACCGACTGTCGCTCCCCAAACAACATGACTACCCAGATACCTGTCGATCGTCTCATAGCCTAACACAATATCATCCCAATTTCCCTGGCGGTCGGGTATCCAGAGAGAAACCACACGGGCTCCCCAGTTGGTAACCTGCATCGTCAGTCCGTTCCGATTGGAAAGGGTATAAAGCGTAACCGGTTTGCCATCTATGTCCATCCGGAAATGAGATTCCGGAAATAATATCAAAGGAGACTCCGAGTGACAAGCAATCAATAATATAAAGAGGAATAAATAGGCAACATTTCTCATATCATCAATCTTCAAGGTTAATCGTTCAACATCGAACATAGCAAAAGTAGAAAAATAAATCCCTGTAGAATAGAACGATTGTTTTATCACCGGGATTTATGTTCAGAATGGACATTTGACCTTACTTTAATGGCTCTTCTTCTACTTCACTGCGATAATATCCTTCCACTTCGCCAAAGAAATTTTGCTTTAGGGAGTCCAGGAGTTCAGGATATTGTGCTGCCACATTCTGATGTTGAGTCCGGTCGGCTTTTACATTGAATAATCCGTATTCACCCAGATTACCTAATTCATTTCCGGTCAGGTTTCGTTCGGAACCTTTATAAGGAGGCATCATAATCCAATCGCCCGAACGATAAGCCATACGTCCTTGTGCTTCCAGCACTATATCTTTGCGAGCAGTCTGCTCTTTTCCGAAGAAAGCATCCAGATAGTTCCGACTATCCAGATCTTCCGGCAAATCAGCATGTACCATCGAACCCAGAGAAGCAAGAATATCTATCTGGCAAACCAGTGCATCGGATACGACCGGTTGAATTTTTCCTTTCCAATAAACAAACAGAGGAATATGCGTACCACCGTCGAACAAACTATATTTACCTCCGCGCAGCCCTCCTGCAGGAAGATGATCGCCTGCCAGTTCGGGAGCGCCGTCTTTATATCCGTCATTCAGAACCGGTCCGTTATCGCTGGAGAAGATAATCAGTGTTTTTTCCAACAGTCCTTCTTTCTTCAAGTGAGCAAGCAGTTCGCCAACACACCAGTCTGCCTCAACGATAGCATCACCACGAGGTCCCATTGTCGTTTTACCGACAAAGCGCTGGTGAGGAGCACGAGGTACATGAGGTTCGTGCAAGCCATAATACAGGAAGAAAGGAGCATCTTTGTGTTCAGTAACAAATTTCTTTACCTTATCTACAAAATAGTCGGCCATATCCTCGTCTTTCCAACGGGCTTTCTGTCCGCCTTTCATATATCCGATACGGGGGATTCCGTTTACTATAGAGTTATTGTGTCCGTGTGCCCACTGCATTTTCAGCATCTCCGGATGAGAGATGGCAGTCGGTTCGCCCTCAAAATTATGCTCGTAACTCACTTCGATAGGGTCGGCCGGATCAAGCCCTACTACATCACCGTTTTCCACATAAACCGTCGGGACACGGTCGTTGGTCGCTGCAATCAGGCAAGAGTAATCGAAACCGATCTCTTTGGCACCCGGTTTGACGGTTTCATTCCAGTTGACATTGCCGTCTCCCATCCCCAAATGCCACTTTCCGATAGCTCCGGTCACATAACCGCATTGCTGCATCATCTTCGGCAAGGTAAACTGATTTTCATTAATGATAAGAGGAGCATCTCCCGGCAGGATTTTTGCATCCTTATTTTTCCACGGATACATTCCGGTCATCAAAGCATAACGGCTGGGAGTGGAAGTTGCCGAAGTGGCATATCCGTTCGTGAAACAAACTCCGCCATGAGCCAGACTGTCGATATTCGGAGTATGAATCGTAGTAGAGCCATAAGCGCTGACATCGCCAAAGCCCAAATCATCGGCAAGAATCACAATCACATTCGGCTTTTCTTCTACGTGCTGTGAGATACAACCTACTAAAGACAACGTAGGAACTAGATAGATTATCTTTTTCATAATATTATGTAGTTAATAACAGTGCAAATTTAGCTAGTGCTAATTTATTTGTGTAGAACAAATGTTTAATAATTGGGAGTAATGTTCAACCTATAACTTTTCCTGAGAACAGTAGTTTAGTACTAACTTTCGTAATGAAGGTGGAAAACCCAATTCGCACAAAATTAAAGGAATCGGTGCAGATTTTATGCCGAAGACTTATTTGTAGGCAAAATTATTCAGTTACAGAATGATGAAGCCATTCGCCGCGAATTAGCGAGGTTGGAAGACTTGCAGATTAATACTTCCTCAGAAGTTGCCGTATATACTGCCACAAAACTTGTGAAGCGCGTCCCGAAAATGAGAATATGCTTTTTTGTTTCATCTCGAATTTACATTAAACTTTAAGTTGTTATACTATTGGAATGGAAAAAAGTGCAGATTGAAGCAAAGTTACTTAAATAACTGGAAAAAGTCTGTAAGCATATGCGCCATCTCTTCCCGCTGGTTGTATCATACAACCGTTTTGTGGAACTTGAAAAAGAAGTGGCTGTCCCTTTGGCGCTATTCATCAAGAAAGTGTTGCTGGGAAAATGCACAGGCATCAGTTTCGTGGACAGCACTCCTCTGAGGGTATGCAGGAATCAAAGGATACATGTCCATAAAGTATTCAAGGGTATAGCCCAAAGGGGTAAGTGTTCCATGGGATGGTTCTTCGGTTTCAAACTGCATCTAATTTGTAATGAAAAAGGCGAACTGCTAAACTTCATGATAACTCCGGGTGATGTGGATGACAGGAAACCGTTGGAATACAAGGCATTTATCGATTTTATCTATGGTAAGCTGGTTGCGGACAAAGGATATATCAGCAAGAATCTTTTCCAACGCTTGTTTGTCGATGGCATACAACTTATCACTAAACTGAAAAGCAATATGAAAGGCGCTTTGATGAGCGTGTCGGACAGACTGCTTCTTCGGAAACGGGCTATTATAGAGACGGTAAACGATGAATTGAAAAACATCGCACAGGTGGAGCATTCCAGGCATAGGAGTTTTGACAATTTCATCGTCAACATTCTGGGGGCTATTGCTGCGTACTGCATGTTTCCCCAAAAAACGTGTATCAATGTGCAACGTACATTAGATACACAGCTTGCTTTGTTTTGATTTCGTCGAACTCACGTTATTTTATTATTGCTGTCCGATAAAACTTAGTAAAGATATGAAAGTATGGCTCCACTGCTGATATAATGCGGTTAAGCCTACTTTTTCAGAAATCCAAGCCCCCTCATTCGAACAATGACGGCATAGGAGGATCTTTGGCAGGCTGTTCAAGCAGCATCTGTCAGTCCCTTTCGGGCTGGTTCAGTAAGCTGTATAAGTCAACATAATACATCAATGTCAGTCTCACCATTGTTGTAAGCCCCGAAAAACTCCAGTTCCTACTCAGCCGACTTTGTATAACCATCAGAAGAAGGTTTGCGATAAGCGTTACCCAAATCTGGATTTTGATGGCATTCCTGCTCTCTCCATAGAAATATCGTAGGGGGAAGTTCTGTTTGATTTGTTTGAAGAGCAGTTCTATTTCCCAGCGTTGACGGTATATGTTGACGATAACTTCCGGACGTCGGGCATTGGCATCGGAAAGTGTACTGCGTGTCGGCATCATCGAGACACCAAGGTGCGCCAGTTTCCGGGCTTCAGACAGCATGGACACGGATATCTCACGCAGTGAGTCGTGACGCATTATCACAGCATAAAGCATTGTCATCAAATGTGTCCAGGCATCAAAGCGCTTAATGTAACGTTCTCCGCCGTTTTTACGGCTGATTTCAAGAATTTCTGCCTTATCAAGCAATTTTATTACCTGACCATATAACGGCTGTCCGAGAAAATGTGTACTTTTACCCATGGTTATTCATTTTAGTTTAGCGACTTCAAAATAACCACAAAGGGCTGACTCCTGCAATAGGTGCCAGCCCTAATTTGGTCTGCGCTTAAAAAGTTTTATCGGACAGCAATATAAAAGAATAGATTTAATTAGTTGTATGCGAGAAACTATCCAGTCTCTTGCATACAACTAATTTCGTTTATATATAAAATTAATCGTCTGACTATAGTTATTCTTTCATCTGACTATAGTTAGACGAAAAGTCAACAGTAGTCAGACGAAAGTTCAACTATAGTCAGACGAATAAATTTATTCGATTGAAGAGTTAGTTTTATGCATACGGAAGACTAATTGGTAGCAAACTTGCTATTAATCTTATTTGATAAGATAAGTAGCCACTACCGGATAATGGTCTGATTCCTTATCCGCCCAATAACAAACATTATACGCCTTCACCGTAAAAGCCTCGTTTGGCGCATAAATCAACCAGTCACATGCGTAAGCCGGACTTGGTACGGGTACTGTCCACGGAACGCCATCACTCAAACAATTTACGGTGAAATACTTTTGAAAGGCAGCCATGGTAGCAGAACCACGGCGGGAATTCAAATCTCCCCCTAAGATAACAGGTTTATCCAGTTGCTCCACACACGCAAGAATTTCATCAATCTGTTTCAGACGGGCAGCATCTTCGTATTTATGGTCCAGATGTGTCGTAGCGAAATAGAATTCTTTGCCTTCCTTCACAACTTTCACATAACCGAAAGAACGGACATAATCACCTTCTTTCAGTACACTCAACTTAAAACTCTTTTCCTCAGAAACCGGATATTTGGAAAGAATCACATTTCCGTAATCTCCGCCAGTCGGAATATCGAGCGCATGGGCAAAATAATAATATTTCATTCCCGTCAGTTCCGACAGTTTCTTCGGAGTATCCCAAGGGTTAATCTCCGTGTTTCTTTCTATTTCCTGGAGTGAAACGATATCCGGGCTCTCTTTCTTAATGACTTCGGCAATCTTATCAATTCCTTGTTTACGACCGCTATACGTGTTGTAAGTCATGGCTTTTACTGTGACCTCTTTCGGTTTCGTCACGGGTTTCTGTGCCGTTGAAGGTTGTAACAAACAACACAATAGAAACAATGAAATGCATATTCTAAAATTCATATACAACCAATTAATAAGTGAATGTTATCCTGAAAAACAATCTTTCCTACCTGATACAAAATTAATCCTTTTCTATCTTACGAATCTTATGATTCCAATAATCTGAAATATACAATGCTCCGTCCGGACCGAACTGTACACCTTCCGGATGGTTGAATTGCGCTTTATCCAACGGGCCGTCTGTCGTACCGGAAGTGCCTGTACCGGTGTAGTTTGTCAACATACCGTCAGGGGTAATTTTCGCTATACGATGCTTTCTACGGACTGCTACATAAATATTTCCCTCTTCATCCAAATCCATCTGGCAAGGCTCTTCCAGTTTGGCTTCATTTCCCTGACCTTCTGTAAAACCTGCTTTCTCGTACTGCCCTACCCAAATATGGAGATTAGAAAACTCGCCTGTCGACATGTCGTAATCCCCTTTATAAATCACATCTTTTTCCTGTGAACTCATATACACGGTAGTTCCTGCCTTGTCAAAAAGAATACAGCGGATTTTTACTTTCGCCGCATTTTTACCTGCTGCGTCGGGAAGTTGCACACCGGTTGCCACCATCGTATTCTGCTCCGGGTCATATTTGTAAATCATGGCATTTCCATGAGCTACGGAGAAAACCTCTCCCGTGACAGGATGCACACCTACATTAGTGACTCCATTTTTCAAAGATTCAGTGATTGACCATATTGCAGACAGATCAGCGGCATCATACTGATGCGTATCATTGCTCCATGGCATTGTTGCAATATGCGCATTGCCCGAACCGTTGGCATCATTGGACAAGAATAAAGTATTGCCATCCAATGAGAAAGCGATATTCATCATTCTGAATACGGTTCCACCGGCTCCATCTCCGCGTAAGAAAGTAGCGACCCGATTATTTTTCGCGATACGGATATCACGGTAACCTTCTTTTTTGCTATCATCTTCCACGATATACAAAGCACCTTCCTTATCGAAAGCGATAGAACCCGGTTGCCAAAGAACCGCTTCCATGAGGGTCCCCTCTTTCTTCTCCTTTATTGCGGAAGGAACATAACTGCCGATATAAGTACTTACAATAGGAGACTGAGAATACTCAAACTCCGTTTTATATGTCAGTTCCAGCGCAGCTTCTCCCTGACCGAGATACACTTTCACCGGACCGGAGCCGGAACCCCTCTGCACTTTGGCAGTAATAATATTCCCCAACGCACCCGTCACTTCGGCGTCCACCCCGTTGACTGTCACGCGGATATTATCCAAATCCGTGCCGAAATGCGTACCGTATAAAGTCAGGCTTGTAGACTTTCCGCCGGCTGTCGGCGTGTACATAGTGATTTTGGGAGTAGCCTCTCCTTCTCCGATTTCAGGCGTCATATCCTGCCGGTTCTCATCCTCGCATGCGACAAAGCCGATTGACGCAAACATCAGAGAATAGATAGAAAACCGTTTCAAATGAAGTATCAATGTTTTCATGTTTCTGTCTTTTTAGGTTAATCGTTTATACTGAACGTAGCTACCACCGGAAAGTGGTCTGATTCTACATAAGCATCATAATACACATCATAGGCTTTCGGAGACATTCCTTCATCCGGAGTGTACAATACGAAATCAATCGCTTTCACCGGAACGGGCGTTCCCGTTGTCAGTCCATAGTTCCCGTTCAGGCAACCGATTTCAAAACGTTCATACAATATCTTCATCGGGCCGGAGTCGGCTAAAGCATTGAAATCACCAGTCAATATCATTGGCTCATCCAAGCCCTTTGTCTTTTCGATAATCGTTGTAGTCTGGTTGATACGGTTAGTTTCGTTGCCCACATGAGACAGGTGCGTCACTCCGAAATAGAAACCCTTTCCATCTTTTTCTGTTTTCACTACTCCCATCGAACGCGGGTGGACATCTTCCACTGTCTCTATTCTCGGCAAATCATAATTCACTTCATCACTTATCGGATATTTCGAGAGAATTAGGTTTCCATATTCACCACCATCCACATCGCGGGTTTTGACAAAGAAAGCATAAGGCATTCCGGTCACTTCTTTCATCAGGGCGATAATATCCGCTTTCCCCACCTTGTTAGTCTTCGTCTCAAACTCCTGCAAACCTGCCAAGTCCGGATTTATCTTTTTAATCACTTGGGCAATCGCTTCCATTCCCTTTTTCCCGGAATAAGCTTTCTGCCCGCTATATATATTGTAAGACATGACTTTTACCAATACCCCGTCCTTTTCGTCCGGCGGGGTCACACCGTCATCATCCGAACTGCAACCGGCAAACAAACCGCCCGCCAACAGTAGCAGTAATAAATAGAATTTATGTTTCATTGTTACCTTCTTTTTTATCGTTTATCTTATATCATTCACAATTACTTCCACTACCCGGCTGTAATTCACATACGATTTGCTTTCTGCTGTCACCGTAGCCGCAACACGTACATACACCCTGTTCTTGTTGGAAACAATCTTATAATGATTCTCTATAAATTCAGTATCACTCATCAGGTCGATGACGTGCGTGCCACTGGCCTTTGTCCCCAGTGAAGAGAGGGTGGCATGGTTTGCATTGTTCACATCCACTCCCGGAGCATAATTCCATATCACGGAAACATCCGTCAGTTGCAATGTCTCGTTCGATGTTTTCGCATCATAGGTCAGTGTCAGCTTATTATCAGCCGATACAGCCACATCAAGGCTGATACGCGAGAACGGGATTGTGTACAAATCAACCTGCGTTTGTCCGTTCACGGTGACATACCCTTCACATACCCCGACAAAAGGACCATCCTTTGCCTGAATACGATAGCTGCCATTGAACACCTTCGTATGCTCGAACGTTCCATCCTGGCGAGCACGGAAATCAACAGAGGCGGTAGCCCCCGTATTCTGCTCGTACAAACTCATCATCACACCGCTACTTCCCGGCACAGGCATAGGAACCGGTTCATTCGTTTCCTTATCATAGATAGTGCCATACACGCCACCGTTCGGTGCATCATAATTATCGATGTCATTTTCGCATGCCGCCACGAAACAGGCGAATAATGCAGTCAATCCTATGTTTACTATTTTATTCATATCGTTTCTTCTTTAAAATTGGATGTATCAATTACCGTAACCCGGATTCTGTACCATCAACGGATTCGTACTCAAGTCCTCGGCACGGAACACCGTATAGTAGTTCTTTTCAAGGAAAAGACGCTTTCTCTTTTCGGGCACACCGGTTTCAAAGGTGTACTTGCCGCTCTTAACATTGTAATACGGACAGAGAGCCGTGCCGCGGAAATTGGTCAAACCACCTTTGCTTACATCGAGATGAGCCAGGCGCCAACGTTTCAAATCCCAGTAACGATGCTTCTCAAAAGCAAGTTCCACTTTCCGTTCATGGCGCACTTTATCCAGCGTCAGGTTACCTGCAGTCAATAGTTTGATACCTGCCCTGCCGCGAATCTCATTGATATCTTTCAATGCCACGTCCAGGTGCTGATTCAATTCCATGCAAGCCTCTGCACGATTCAGATAGATTTCTGCCAGACGGAAAACCACCCAGGGAGTAGAAGAACGTTTTGCGTCGATGTCCGTATAGTCCGTCAGACTTTCATCCAGGAATTTACGCTGATAGAACCCCGTCTTACTGGCGTCGCCTACACTTAACGAGCCACCGTCTTTTCCCGAAGTATTATAAGTCTGTCCGTCTATTACGGCCTTGTTCTCCTTATCCGGTTGGGCGGAAGCTTCATACTTGGTTCCTATCCCATCCTGTCCGTCGATGACACCGCGTATCCATTCGATTTTACCGCCACCGTGTCCTTTATAATCAGCACCGGGCAGGTAAACCGAACCTAATAAACGAGGGTCTTTATTCTTAAAGATATCATACGGGCTATCATAGCTGATAGCTTTTCCACTGCTGTCTTTCATCTTCAGCTTCCCTTCCGTACCGTCAATATATTCAAATTCCTCTACCATTTCCAGTACCGGAGACATGCCGCATCCCCAACCGTCGCCACGATAAGAGAAAGGAACATTCAGTTTATCCCACATATGTCCTTTACCGGCAGCCACATTATACTGTTTCTGGAAAATATATTCTCCGTTATCCCCATTCACTGCTTTGGAAAAGAGATTGTAAAAGTTCTGCGCCAGCTCTTCCGCTTCCGTACCGGTCGATTTATACAAGCTATACACACGGGGAACCATTTCATCCAGAATCTTCGATGAAGCAGTGTAACATTCGTCAAAGTAACGTTCCGCTTCTGTCTCGGGAATATACACATATCCTTTGGAAACAGCCTCGCCTGTCAGAGTCAGCGTTTTGGAATACTTGGCGATAGTACCGGCATACAGTGCGGCACGTGACCACAAGGCAAGCACCGTTCCGCGGTTTGCACGGTATTTGGCATCACTGCTGCGTACTTCCGGCAATGATTCATAGATAGCCTTACATTCATTGATAATGAAATCATAGGTCGCGGCTTCCGTATCACGAGCCTGGTAAAGAGCTTCCGTATTTCCTGCAGTATATTCTTGCGGAACAGTCTGCAAAGGAACACCCCCATAACGCTTCACCAGTCCGAAGTACTGCATAGCACGGATAAAACGGGCTTCTGCGCCGAGTTCTTCTTTCTCATCCTCACTCAATACGGAAGTTTTCTCAATATTCAGCAGGAAGTTATTCACAATACGGATTTGCTTGTAGCGGGTCACCATGTCGTCGTTGAATACATAGTCGCCATAAGAATAAGTAGAGTTCGACTTGTCAAATGCGCTCTCTTTCTGATAACTGGCGGTAGCCTCATCCGAGAGGCTGGTCTGATTCGCCAGGTTCGCTTTCTTGCTTCCATACCAGTCGTCAAACTCATCCAGTTTCAGTCCCGAGTCATACATATCCGCCAATACGGCTGTGATTGCTTTCGGATTTTGCCAAATCAAATCCGGTGTGTTGACACCGCTGGTACTCTCACGGTTCAGATAATCATCGCACCCGGTCCATACGAAGATGGATGCCCCACCTATCAATATATATTTCAGATAATTCCTATTCATTGTCTTTACTGGTTTTAGAAGGTTACATTTACGCCAAAGTTATACGTCTTCATCTGCGGGTAATAGCGTATTCCGCTGGAATTGCTTTCGGGGTCGACGTTCTTCATCAGTCCGTCACGCTGGGTGAAAGTCAGCAGATTGTTGCAGTTGATATAGAAACGCACCCGGTCGATAGCCGCCTTTTTGGTTAAGGCTTTAGGAAGCGTGTATCCCAGTTCCAGGGTTTTCAGGCGCAGGTAACTTGCGTTGTGCAATGACCACGAGTTACTGGAACGGTTATCGGCGACACCTGCCACGCGTGCGGCAGGCATATATCCCGGAATCCATTTGCTATAAGGGTCGGTCGGGTCTTCCCGGTGCCAGCGGTCGGTCATGATAGCCAGCCCATTACCTAAACCTTGCTGGATAAACGGGTCGAGAATATCCCCGCTAACATAAATATCGTGTCCGGCAGCTCCCTGGAAGAAGACAGTCAGGTCGAATCCTTTGTATTCTCCGGACATATTCAGCCCGTAGTACATACGGGGTGTGGCACCGTGTCCGAGTGGTTGCGTATCGTTATCATCAATAATACCGTCACCATTGTAGTCTTCGAATTTCAAATCACCCGGCATCAGCGAACGGTTACCGTCCTTATCCTGAACCGGTGAGTTCAAAATTTCCTCGAAAGAAGTAAACTGCCCGATTACTTTCTTTCCCCAACGGATATCCTTGTAACGCCCGTTGGTGTTATTACGCCAATCGTCATACATATTGGTGGAAGCCGCCCGCTCCACATAATCATACTTAATCCGGGTAGTAGAGAAGTTGGCCGACACATTATAATTAAAATTGCCAATCCGGTTTTTATGCCCGACTACAATCTCGAATCCGGTGTTAATATCAGAATTCAGGTTCTCCTGCGGCATTGATTCACCGAAGATAGTAGGCAATGAGCCTACACGGGTGGCAGGCAGACCGGAACGGTTTCTGCGGAACCAGTCGAACTCCACAGAAATCAGTCCCCTGTGGTAAGACGCCTCAAAGCCGATGTTCATAATCTTCGATTCATACCAAGTCAGCCACGGGTTTGCCATACCTACCGTAGTCATGCCCGAAGTCACTCCGTTGCTGCCCATGATATAGCTTCCGTGAGACGTATATCCATCCAGATACTGGAACGCGTCGAAATCTCCTTCATCGCCCACTTTGGCGTACGAAGCACGGATTTTCAGGTTATCCATATCGGGTAACAGTTTCTTGAAAAAAGCCTCTTCGGAAACACGCCATCCCAATGAAACACCCGGAAAGAATCCCCAACGATTACCTGCACGGAATTTATAGGTTCCGTCATAGCGGAAATTGAATTCCACCAGATAACGGTTAGAGAAATCATAGTTCAGACGTCCCACCAAGCCGGCGTGAGCCGTTTCCTGTGTCTTGCCGGAAGCTTCCTGATTCGTTTTATCCCCATAGTCCAGGTCAGGAATCAGCCCGATAGCAAAATCACGTGTCCCGGTCACCCAGTTCTTCTTGTCATTATACATTTCCCATACGAGCATGGCACCGATATTATGCTTTTTAGCAAACGTATTGTTGTAGTTCATAGAGAACTGATAGGTCGGTTTGTCATAGTTTTCCAGCTTCGATTCCAGATGCGCGGTGTTAACCACTTTCTCTATATACTCTTCATTCGCATAATCATACGTATATTCCGAGAGGTCTTTCCGCCACGTTTTCCATTCCTTGTTCGTATAGTCGTAGGCAACCAATGCTTTCGCCATCAGTCCTTTCACCCAGGGAAGTTGCCAGGTGATAGCCAACGAGCTGTTAAATTCACGACGCAGGCGGTCTTCATAACCACTGTCGTCCGAATCGGAAACATGCACGGGGTTCGCCATATCTCCTACGGCTCCCCAATAATCCGGGTTGTCATTGGCATACATGGAATAAGTCGGGATGGCCATTTGTGCCGAACGGAACAGGTTGTCACCATTGTAAGGCTTTTTGCGGTTGTCGAAGCGTCCGCTCAAACGCAGTTCCACGTTCAGTCCCTTAGCCACTTCCACGCTCAGGTTGGAACGGACGTTGTAACGTTGGTAATTCCAGTCGCCCGAACGGATGATACCGCCCTGGTCCATATATCCGATAGACATGTAATATTTCACTTTCTCCGTACCGCCTGTCAGGCTCAAGTTGTGTGAAGTCTGGGGAGCGGTGCTACGCATCGTCTCACTCCACCAGTCCGTACCTGCCGTACCGTTCCGGTAGGCTTCCAGTTGTTCTTGTGAATAAGCGGAAGCTCCGCGCCACGGGTTGGCATTGTGAATCGCTTCATTGTAAAGAGAAGCGTACTCATAAGCATTCATCATCTCCGGATAGCGGGTCACTTTCTGAAAACCTACATAGCCGTTATATTCTATCTTTACCTTCTGTTCCGTCCCTTTCTTGGTAGTAACCAGCAGAACACCGTTTGAACCTTTAAAACCGTAAACAGCTGCGGCGGCATCTTTCAGGATAGAGATGGATTCGATATCATTCGGGTCGAGCTGCGTATAATCACGCTCGATACCGTCTACAATCACCAGCATGCTTCCATATCCGCGAATATCGACGGAAGCTCCATCATCACCGGGGCTTCCGCTACGCTGTACGGCACGCAAACCCGGCAAACGTCCGGCGAGCATATTCGTCACACTGGGAGCTTTTACTTCCATCAACTTATCCGAAGAGATGGCAGCTACCGAACCGGTCACGGAAGCCTTTTTCTGAATACCGTAACCTACCACCACTACCTCGTCCAGCGTCTCGGTATCTTCCTGCAAAGTTACTTTCAGTCCAGCTTGCCCGTTCACCCGCACTTCTGTTGTTTTATATCCTATATAGGAAATCTGTAACACTCCATTAGCGGGAACCGGCAAGGTAAACTTACCGTCCACATCGGTAATCGTCCCCACACCGGCAGCACCTTTCAGTTGCACCGAAGCTCCGATAACCGGTTCTCCGCCGGCATCAACAACCACACCTTTCACCGTGATATTCCGAACAGTCTGTTCGATACCCGATACCGAAGGGCTTTCCGCATATACCGTAAACGGCACGCACAGGAAAGTCCCTGCCATTAAAGCTGAAACAGTAGCTATCTTCAGCCGGTCGTTGAACGACTTTAAGACAACCGTGTTCATTTTACAAACATGTTTCATAGATTAAATTAATTATGTGTTTTAAGTTTCGAATCTATATTATCATCACATATCGCTACTGCAACCTGCGAATCGGCACAGCCATAATAGAGATATAATTTGTTTTTAAAGTAAGCCAATCCTTCGATAAACACTGTTCCGTCCTTGTACTGACCGCTCTTCTCGAAAGCGGCTTCGGGCACAAAGAAAGGTTTATCCAAGCGGTCGAGTACTTTATAAGGGTCGTTGGCGTCAAACAGGAACTGCCCTGCACAATAAGCGCCTGCGGGGTATGCCGGGTCCCTTTCTTCCTTGTATCCGTTCTTGCCATTGTATAATAATACAATACCGTTCACGGTTTTGATAGCCGGTGGCCCGCACTCAGTCAGGCGGCTGTCGAAATACCCGCTGCGGGGTTTGGCTATCTCCCTTAGTTCGTTGTTTTCGTTCAGTACCGGAGCCCAGTCGGTCAGGTTATCGGAAGTTGCGGCACATACCGCATTCTCCCCCCAATACATAAAGTATTTGCCAGCCACTTTCTCAATGACCAGTCTGCCGTCTTTCACTCCGGTGACAATAGAAGCCGATTTGCTTGCTATATTGGCAAAACGCCCGTTGTATGCTTTCGCAAAAGCGAGTCCGTGTTTCGTCCAGTTTTTCAAGTCTCTGGAAGTAGCCACCGCCAAGCGGGGAAGATTGCGGTTCCAGGCTGTATAAAGCATGACGTACAATCCGTCTTCCGTCATTGCCACACGCGGGTCTTCGCAACCACCTTCCCATTCTATTTCTTTAAAATCGTCTTCGGAAGGAAAGAGTACCGGTGCGTCCGCTTGGCTCATCGTCACTCCGTCCGTACTTTCCGCATAGCCGATGCGGGATGTCCTCTTTCCGATGCCTTGCGCCGAGTTGTCTTCCGCACGGTAGAGTACCACAATCTTCCCGTCCTTGACGGTTGCCGCCGGATTGAAAGTGTCACTCTCTTCCCATCTTACCGGCTGCTTGCGCATCGGGCATTGGAAAGTAGTCGGTTGCGGGGAAATCACCGGGTTCACCCCTTCCGGGCGGACAAAAGGGCCGAGTATCCATTGTCCGCTCTGTTCTTCGACAGCTACGGATGCCTGTTTTTGTCCGGAGCATCCGGCTAGTGTCATCATACTGATTAAATAGATTACAGATTTTAGTTTTATCATACGTCGTTTTTTTAGTTTTCCCAATCGGTCGTTCATCGTTTTTCTGCCAGCAAAACTATCGTACCCCGCAAAAAATAGAGTGTACTATATTCTCAAAAGGGTATATAGGTGCTGTACAACATAATAATTCATCCGTTTGCAATGGCAGCTTAATGGTTTTGAAATATTAACGAACCGTTTGGTTCTGTTTGATGATGTTCCGGGCCAACGGGTAGGCTATCAACTGCAAGGCTCCTACCAGTATCAATGCGTACTTCAATGCAAAATCCTGTGATATGGCAAAGGCAAGCGCCATAAAAAGGATGAGCCCGAAAGCACGCCCCAGGAATAGTCCGAATTCGTGGCTTAAAATATAAGTGTATTCATTTCTTTTCTCGATTTTAACTACTGCGTCGATGGTTTGCATCATAATGGGATAGTAAGGCAAGTCAAACAAGGGCTGAAAGATTACCTTACAGAGGACAAAGATAATCACTCCGGTGGCTGAAAACAAGACCCCGTTGAACAGAGTACCGATAAAAAAGACGAGTAACCCGGCAATAAATATCTTCGGGCGGTCTTCGGGTTTGGCAATACGCCCCAGTACATAGACCAGTATAGCCGTCAGCGTACCGCTGATTCCCTGTATCAAGCCTAATGTCCCTTCATCACCGACCAGTTTCAGAATCAGGATGGCGGGGGCAGTCACCAGGAATCCCTGTACCATTCCTTTCAGGGAAGCCAGCAACAGCATTTTCTTCCACAGTGTACAGAACCGGAAGTACAGAAAGTTCTTCTGTATCGGATTGGCAAACTTACCACGCCACAAGACAGCTACGGCAAACAGGGTCACGACTATGACTCCGACTGTGACCAAACGATAGGCACCATTTATATCAATCAGGCATCCCATGATTTCTTTGCCGTCTATCTGGCTGATGAATGCGCCAATCAATAAAGGAACAGTTATCGAAGTGATGGAGAAAAAGAAAGATTCCAGTCCGAAAAAGTAGTTCCGGCTATTATCGGTCGTGTTGTTGAGAGTCAATAGATAGCGGTTGGTCCAAAAGAAACCCGATGCGGCTCCGAGAACAAAACCTGCTATGCCTAACTCTACAAAGCCCAATGACTTCACCAGCATCATGGCAAACATCGACAGCCCGCTAACTAATATCCCGCCTGCATACAGTACTTTCACGCTGACATGCCGCAACAGGAAGCCGTTGACAAAAGAGGTCGCAATGATGCCGATATACATAAAAAGTTGATAGAAAGCTACGGAAACAGGCTCGCTCGTGTGACGCATCACATAAGCACCTACAAATATCTCCACCACAGGAAGCACGAACGCATAGAGCAAGTTAGTCATCAACAGTACACGTACATTGGAAGTCTGCTGCTTGAAGAATTGATATTCTCTTTTCAATTTATTCATTTCTTACCTTAATATATGTCATGACTTTAATGAACGAAGGATTTCCCCGATGGAGAACTCCGCTCCGCAGATTACTTCATCACTCGCACCGTAGTAAACAGTCACCTTATCCCCTTCTACCAGATGCCCGTTCGTGAAGACCACATTCCCGAAAAATCCGGTCTGCTCGTAGGGAGCAGTCGGTTCCATTATAGGAGCTTTGCTTCGGGCAATTACCTTTGAGGGGTCGTTCAAATCAAGCAGAAGGGCTCCCAGGCAATAGCGGTTCTGATAGTCTGCACCATGATAAATCTCCAGCCAGCCTTCCTCTGTACGGATAGGCGCGGCGCCCGCACCCACACGGGCACAGTCCCAGCTATCGGGACGAGTGGTCGCAACGCAACGGTGGTTACCCCAGTGCAACCGGTCGGGTGATTCGGCAAGCCAGATATAGTTGCCGCCCAGTTCGGGACTGCTCGGGCGATGCAAGGCGAAATATTTGCCGTTTATCTTCTCTTCAAACAAGGCACAGTCTTTATTATGAGGGGGAAAAATCATGCCGTGACGAGTGTAATTCTTCCAGTCACGGGTATGAATCAGCCCTACACCGACGGCAACGGAAGAGACTTCGGTAAACGTCAGGTAATAGCCGTCGGCTGTAGTCGCCACCCGGCAGTCCTCGATGCCGAAAGCCTCTAATGCCCCTTTGCCGAAAATAGGCGGATAATCCGGTTCTTCCTTAAAATGGATGCCGTCCTCGCTCGATACCAACCGGAGATAAGACATGGTAGTCAGATAATTCTGTCCCGCATATCCTATCACACGAGGGTCGGAAGCGTCCAGTTCCGGGTCATTTTCGTCGAAAGAAAGCACTTCTATCTTCCCTTCCTTATTATATACGGGGAAACTAATCACTCCCTGTTTCTGTACGGGGCGTTCGGCTACCCGCAGTAATAACCAGGTTTTTCCGTCGAAGCGGAATACGCCGGGATTCAGGAAACAGGTGATTTCCATACCTTCTATTCCCGGTTGTAAATCAGATGGTTTCAATAATGGGTTCTGATGAAATCGTTTTGCAATATCCATTTTCTAATCATTAAATAGGTGTTGTTTTTATTTCTCGTGGCAAAGCTACCCCACGCAGCGACGGGAAGAGTGTACTATATTCTCAAAAGGGTATACACGTGTTGTACAGCATATTTTTATCTTTGTTTTCTTATTTTTCCTCTCTATCTTTGCGACATGATTCTACGAAAACACTCATATTTCCGTTACATCTGCATCCTTATTTATTCATGCCTGATGCCTGTTTTATTACATTCGCAGAATGTAGTAAAACAGATTTCCAATGCGGATGGATTATCCAATAATTCGGTGAATTGTTTCCTCGAAGATTCGGAACATACGCTTTGGGTAGGGACATGGGACGGATTAAATGCATATAACGGTCGTAGCTTCAAAACCTATTCTTATAATAAAAAGGATGCAGGGTCTATCAGTAATAATGTCATCTGGCAGATTATCGAGCAGAGCGACTCTATCCTGTGGGTATCTACGGACTATGGGGTGAACCGGTGGAAACGTTCTACCCAACAGTTTACTCCTTATTATTTAGGTACACAGAATAATCCGCCGAAACAGGAGAAGTCATTTCTGCTGGATATCACTTCCGGCAAGCATATTATCTGTTATGTGAAAGAGCAGGGTCTATTCTGTTTCGATGACCGGAAACAGGAGTTTGTTTCCTTGAAGAATGACCTGCCCGATGACATCAGGAACTTCGTCATTGATTCCAAAGACCGGATATTCTTTCTCACAGGACATGGACAATTATTGCATTATCAACTGACTGTCCGCAACTCCTGTCCCGAACTCTCGTTCAAAGAAGAAATCAGGCACTGTGCCCCCGTTTCCAATATTTATCTTTCCCAGGACTGCCTCATCATTAACGATGACAGGACGCTGACTGTTTCACAAGATAACCGTATATTGGACAGTATAAATATTCCGGAGAACAAAACCGTATCACAAGCTATCTGCCACGGTGAATATCTCCTTATCAGCTTTATCGAGGGGGGATGCATCAGATATAATCTTGAAAATGGGACTTCAACGGAATTACTCCAATTGCCGGAGAAAGCTTCCATTTTCACTATTTATATCGGCTCGCAGAATATCCTTTGGGTAGGTACGGACGGACAAGGGATATTGGAAGTCTATGAACACAGTTCGCCTTTCCATACCGTAAAAACGAATTATCCTGTCCGCTGTTTTTGTGAGGAAGACAATGGCAATATACTCGTAGGAACAAAAGGAGAAGGTATCCTGCTGCTCGACAAGCAGGAACGGGGAGTCAACCCCTATCTTTCAACAGGCAACGGGTTAATCTCCAACTCCGTTTATACTATCCGCAAAAATATGTCCGGGGATATATTCATCGGAACCGAAGGGGCGGGTATCAATTATATTCCACTCAATGGCAACCAGGTGAAAAAACTGGGTATTCCCGCTGAATTTCCAGCTTTCAGGGCAGTTTACAGTATCCTTTTCACCCATAATGATTCACTTTTATGGTTGGGAACTTCCGGCTACGGACTTATCAAGCTGAGCCTGCAAAGGGAAGGAAAAAGTTATAGAGTAACGGACATGAAACAATATAAATCTCCCGGCCCTTCTTCGCCAAGCAATAATATTATTTATTCGGTTATTGCCGGATACGATGAGAATGAACTTTGGCTAGGCACGCGAGGGGGCGGAATTAATAAGTTCGATATCGCGTCCGAACGTTTCCGGCAGATGAATGAGATAGACCCCGGTTTGTCCCTGACTAACAATGACGTGATTTATCTGACTAAAGGAGATTCTGCCAGTATCTGGATAGGTACCAGTTATGGTCTTAACCGGTTGTTCCCGACAGCCACACCGCCTTCCATCACCGAATATACGGACAATAACGGATTGCCCAATAATACGATTCACGGCATCCTGAAAGATGAGAACGGGAATATTTGGGCAAGCACCAATCAAGGTATCTCCTTTATCGACTTGCCCTCGGGAAAAATTACCAATTATTCCTCAAGAAACGGGCTGCAAAACGACGAATTTTCTGATGGGGCTATTTTTAAGGACAAAGCCGGATGGCTGTATTTCGGCGGAGTCAGCGGGTTGAACTATTTCGACGAGAACAAGATACGCTTACGGGAACATATCGCATCATTAAGCCTGAACAGCCTGAAGATAAACAATACAAGCCAGAATATCTACGAACGTATCCGTAACCATACACTCCGATTGGACTATGACGAGCCTTATATTACTTTGGGATTTGCCGCACATGATTTTATCAACAATGAGAATTGTGAGTTCAGCTACCGCATTATCGACTTTGCCGACGAATGGATTTACAATGAGAATAACCCGAATATCGTTATCACCAAACTGCCGCCGGGAAAATATAAACTGGAAGTAAAATGCACCAATGGCGACCGGGTATGGAGCAACGAAATCTATTCCCTCAATTTGGACATCGCTTACCCCTGGTGGCTCAGTACTACAGCTTTTATTATTTATTTTATCCTGATTGCCATTGCTATCTATATCACGCAATCCGTCATCAAGAATCGAATCCGGCTGAACCGTCAGATTCTACTGGAACATATCGAGAAACAGAATCAGCAACGTATCCATGAATCGAAGTTGAACTTCTTCACGAATGTGGCACACGAGTTTTTCACTCCGTTGACACTGATATACGGCCCGGCACAGCACTTGTTGGAAAAGGCAGACCTCGACAGTTATACAAAAAGATATATCTACATCATCAAGAACAATGCCGACCGGATGCAGAAGCTTATCAACGAACTGATGGAGTTCCGGAAAGCAGAAGCGGGACATACAGCTATCTATGCTGAAAAAGTGGATATTCAGTTGCTCGTCGACTATGTATCGGACAACTATACCGAAATTGCCGAAGAAAACAAGATAGACTTCAGCTTCAAAAGCAAAGAGGTATCATCCTTTACAACAGACCGGAATGCACTGGAAAAAATAATATTCAATTTGCTTTCCAACGCCTTCAAATATACGCCGTCCGGCGGATATATCCGTGCTGAAATACGGGGGAATGTCGCTGACGGGACATTGCATTTCCGAATCCGCAACTCGGGCAAGGGACTGACAGAGAAACAAATGAGTGAGATATTCAGCCGGTTCAAGATTTTCGAAAGCAGTAACCTGAAACATGCGGGAAGCACCGGAGTCGGCCTGAATCTGACCAAGAGCTTGACGGAGTTATTGGGCGGAGAAATCACAGTAGGAAGTGTATTGGGAGAGTATGTAGAATTCAATGTGTCTCTACCGTCCATGCACGTGAATTCCGGAAAAGAAAGTCAGCCGGCAGAAGAAGAGGCAGAAGCCGGTGAAATGCTTTTTGTCCCAAAACAAAAGGAAATTAGTATATTGATTGTAGAAGATGAAAAGAATATCCGCGAACTTCTGAAAGATATCCTGCTTCCTTACTACCAGGTTCGGGAAGCAGCCGATGGGGAAGAGGCGCTGAAAGAAATCGAACAGAAACAGCCGGATATTATTATCAGCGATGTATTGATGCCCAGGCTGGACGGCATCACTCTGACGGATATATTGAAAGCCAACGAGCGGACTGCCCACATTCCGATTATCCATATCTCCGCCAAGAACTCCATCGAAGACCAGATTAACGCTTACAAACATGGAACAGACTTATATATCCCCAAACCTTTCCACCCGAGGCATGTATTGAGCGCGGTAGAGAATATGATTAATAAATACTCTCTGATGAAAGAGTATTTCAAATCCAGCCGTTCCTCTCTCATCGTAAGGGATGGAATCACCATGCATAAAGAGGATGAGCTGTTACTGGACAAGATTATCAAATTCATCGAAGATAATATTGACGACGAATCCATGAATCCGGATTCTCTCGCAGACTTTATAGGAGTAAGCAAAGCGGGATTGTACCGTAAACTCAAAGAATTGACGGAAAAGACACCAAGCGAATTTGTCCGTACCATCCGCCTGGAATATGCAGCAGGCCTATTAAAGACTACCAAGCTTACCGTTACCGAGATTATGTATAAATCGGGCTTCTCAAACAAGTCTTATTTCTACCGGGAGTTTGCCAAGTTATACAACACTTCTCCCAAAGAATACAGGAGCGGACAGACAGAAGAAAAGGATACTTAATAACCATCTAACAATAAAGAAACAATGAGAAAACTTTTTATTGTATTGGCGCTCTGCGGTGTGTCAATACTGAATGCGCAGCAACTGAATGTCGCTTCTTACAATGTACGAAACAGTAACCCGAACGATGCCAAAGCCGGAAACGGCTGGGAACAGCGTTGCCCGGTACTCACCCAGTTAATCACCTTTCATGACTTCGATATATTCGGAGCGCAGGAAGTGAAACATAACCAACTGGAAGATATGTTGAATGCCTTGCCGCAATACAGTTATATAGGCGTAGGACGGGATGACGGGAAAACGAAAGGGGAATATGCGCCTATCTTCTACCGGAAGGATAAATTCAAGTTACTCAAATCCGGGAATTTTTGGTTATCGGAAGATACCTCGAAGCCGAATAAAGGATGGGATGCAGCCTATACCCGCATCTGTACATGGGGAGAATTCAAGGATATTACAGGCAAGTTCAGATTCTGGTTCTTTAACCTGCACATGGACCATATCGGAGTAGTGGCACGTCGCGAAAGTGCCAAGCTGGTTATCAGCAAGATTAAAGAGATGTGTGGCAAAGACCCCGTCATACTCACCGGAGATTTCAATGTAGACCAGACCAGCGAAAGTTATCAAGTACTTCATGAATCCGGAATATTATCAGACTCTTATGAGGTCGCGCAACTGAGATATGCAACTAATGGAACATGTGCAGGATGGAATCCGAACACATATACTCCCAACCGTATCGACCATATCTTCGTTACCAAAAACTTTATTGTTGAAAAGTACGGAGTGCTGACAGATACTTACCGGATTAAAAATGAAGCCACCGGAATGTATGAAGCACGCATTCCTTCAGACCATTTTCCCGTGAAGGCAGTATTGAAATATACCAAGTGAGCAAACTGAATTCGAAATGATAATATAAGCCTGTTAATGTTCTATTTTTAATATTCTACAAGGAAATAGCCGGTTAAAAAGTAACGAACCGGAAAATAAACTGCATAAATAAATGCATGAGCATACAAAAAATATTCTCGAAACGGTTATACCTGAAAAAAGAAAATCAAGCAATTAAATGAAAAAAAGAACTGGACGGTTATTGATTCAATAATCTCTTATCTTTACATGGTCGTAGCGCGATATGTATTTACATTTTAGATAAAAAAGCGAGCTGGTTTATATGCCAAAGAAAAGCGAAAATGTAATAGCACAATAACAGAAAAAATAGCAGCAAGTTACTCATGTTTGTAAGAGTAGCTTGCTGCTATTTTTATAGTGTTTATATCTTTATCAGAGAAGCATAATATATTAATCAATGTATTGTTTGATTAACTCCACTGGCATTGACAATTGTTTGGATATCTCTTCAATCGATGTCCCATTTTTACAGAGCATCTTAATCATTGAACGAATCACTTGTTCTTTCTGTTCAATCACTTGTTCTTTCTGCTCAATCAACTGCTCTTTCTGCTCAATTTCCTTATTCTTCATCATAATTGTCGTATCCCTGTCCTCTATTTCAGAAAGAATTTCGTCTTCTATCTCCATGGCACGCCGCACGTTGGGTGCAGCGGCAGCCTTCAGCAGCCGATGAACAACACACTTCACTTCATCGTCAAGATGCTCATCGTTAATTTCCAGATAGTGTTCGCTATCAGCCTGCCGATATTCTTGGTCAAATACACTCAGCAGACGTTCAAGACGGTTACGAGTTCGTCCGGTGAGGAAAGGAATCTGCACGATGATGCTGTCATGAGTCAGACTCTCTATGAAGGGGTCGGGAGAAGGAAGAGGATTGTCGTCATAATCCAGATAGCGGCGGTGCACGTAAACCACCGGCTCGGTCAGGTTACCCAAGGGGTGTCCCAGAATGTAGATAGAAATGATGGGCAAACCATATGTACGCCTTTGTCCATGCTCATTCTTTTCTTCGATAATGTTCTCCTTATTAAGATACTGCGTGCCCAGATACTGTCGGAAGCGCAAGGTTTCAGTAATGAGCCAAGTCTTTTGCAGTTCGATAAGGACAAGGTGTTCTGCACCGTCATTCTCACGAATCTTTGCTGAAAAATCTATACGAAAGAGTGAGATGCGAGTATGTTCCATGGAAGTATACTCGTGGCGGCGCATTTCAAGGTCTATAATATCCTTTTTGAGCAATGCGGAAAGAAATATCTTGGCGACTTTCTTGTCTTCCATTAAGAATTTGAAGACAGCGTCGTAAATGGGATTGGCGATGATAGTCATATTGCTTATAGTTTAATAATTAAGCAAATATACTTCTTTTATTTGATTAATGAGAGGATGAAAAGGTTAAATTCTTCTATCGGAAAGGAATTACGACATTCTAAGTTACATCGATTGATTCCTCATATTCTAGGATTAAAGAAGTATCAGTATGCCGTATTGTTTCTTGAAAGCGGTCGAAAAGTGCGATGGATTCTTGAAACCCACTTCGGCATAGACATCCACTAATTCTCGTTCATAAACTCCATGATATCTATCTTCTACGGTTCGTTGAAATCGAAGAGCGCCGGAGCAAACCGCTTGTCGATATGCAGCAACGCAAGCAGCCCCTCCTGCAATTTCAAGTTCATGGAGCCATCGGATTTCAAAATAGATTCTATCAGCTTGTTGCATACGTCGTCGGAAAATGCACAACGGTATGTTTCGGCACATTTCCGACAGTCAATACAACCTCATACTGATTTGTTGCCAATCCAGAACCATTCTGTTTCGATTCCCTTTTCATGCAGAGCTTCCTCTACCACACTCAGATCTTGCCAAGTTCCTCCTTGGGGATGCGTACTTCCATTGACCAATAAAACTTTCATACTCGGATTATTTCAATAAGGGTAGTTGGTGTAACATCTCTTTGATGCGAATCGCAATACGCGGCATCGGTTCAGCAACGGTCAAACCGACAATCTCTTTTTCCGTAGCGATGTCGTTTATTACCCTCACGACTTCCGATATTTTCATTCCGCTGGGAACAACACCGACAGCAGCTATGATTTCGGCAGGGTCGAGCACGTCCATATCGAAATGTACGACGACTTTGGACGCTCCGCACGATTTCAGCCAATCACGTATTGCATTGCTATTCTCACGGACATCTTCCGACGTCAAGTGTTTTCCTCGTCTTTCCAACGGGCTTTCTGACCGCCTTTCATATATCCGATACGGGGAATTCCGTTTACTATAGAGTTATTGTGTCCGTGTGCCCACTGCATTTTCAGCATCTCCGGATGAGAAATGGCAGTCGGTTCGCCTTCAAAATTATGCTCGTAACTCACTTCGATGGGATCGGCCGGATCGAGTCCTACTACATCGCCGTTTTCCACGTAAACGGTCGGGACACGGTCATTGGTTGCTGCAATCAGGCAAGAATAGTCGAAACCGATTTCTTTGGCACCCGGTTTCACGGTTTCATTCCAATTGACATTTCCGTCTCCCATTCCCAAATGCCACTTTCCGATAGCTCCCGTCGCATAACCGCATTGCTGCATCATCTTCGGCAAGGTGAACTGATTTTCATTGATAATGAGAGGAGCGTCTCCCGGCAGAATTTTTGCTTCTTTATTTTTCCACGGATACATACCGGTCATCAACGCATAACGACTGGGAGTGGACGTTGCCGAAGTAGCATATCCGTTCGTGAAGCAGACTCCTCCATGAGCCAAGCTATCGATATTCGGAGTATGAATCGTAGTCGAGCCATAAGCACTGACATCGCCAAAGCCCAAATCATCGGCAAGAATCACAATCACATTCGGCTTTTCTTCCACTTGCTGAGAGGTACAGCTGACTAAAGATAATGTTGGAACAAGATAGATTAAGTTTTTCATAATAGTATGCAGTTAATAACGATGCAAATTTAGCCACCACTTGTTTATTTATATAGAACAAATGTTTAATAATGGGGAGTCATGTACATCCTGCAACGATTCCTTGGAAGATTATTACAAATATTTGGGCAAATATAAAAAGCCGGTTTCTACAGAAACACCTACCTTTGGTTATCATTAAATATCCAATTAATAATTCCAAAAAGACACCATCTACAATGAAAAACCTATTAATTTTCACAGTTACTCTCCTGATCCCTTTATGCAGTTGCTCGCAAACAGAAAATACGGACACTGATGAACCGGTGATTCCTCCCCCAAGCAACAATTACGTTCTGCAGGGCAGTATGCAAGGCAGCGCCGAATTAGTAGAAGCCGGCTACACTCAAATACACCAATATATGCGAAAGATTGGTTGGGACTATTCCGAACATCCCAACAGCTCTTCCTTAGACCACAAGGACGGAGTGCACGGAGAAGTTATTTATGATTTGTTTATTCGACAATACATTTTCAAACTCTCCATTCATGCCAATGAAAAAGCACTGGATGGAGACCGTGGCAAATTAATAGACCGCCAACGCAATGAGATGAAAACACAGACCACGCCTTCCTGGTATAAGTTAAACGGCAACTGGGATGAATGGCAACAACTAAAATGGAAGTTCAAGATTCCTAAAGATTTCCGTCCGTCCGGCAGTTTTACTCATTTACATCAACTAAAGGCACAGGAAGGCAACAACGGTTCACCCGTAATTACTATCACTGCACGAAGCAACGGAAACGGGAGTAATCGCCGTATACAAATCATTCATAACGGAGATACCGAAGAAACAACGAAAGGTACTATAATAGACAATCTCCCATTGGAAGATTTCGAAGATGAATGGATTCAGGTAGAAACTGAAATGCACTATACCCACAATGGCTCGTTTAGTATCACTTTAAGCCGACTCAGTGACGGGAAAAGACTTGTTCAACGTTCCTTTGATGACATAGATTTATGGAGGAAGGGAGCAATAAGTATCCGCAATAAATTCGGCATATACCGTAGTTTCGGCAAAACCCTGACGGATGAAAATGACCGTCCAACCAACGGAATCAAAGATGAACATATTCTACTGGCGGATTTCAAGGTATACGAGAAAAACACGAATCCTGATCCGCAACCGCATGATTAAGAAAAAACTGCTAAAATGACTAGATGAAAATGGGGAAGCCCAAACTTCCCTCATCTTCTATTTTCTATTTACCAATTGCAGTCGCCCAGTTATCAGCAAAACGGAAATTACCGACTCTGCCCTTATATCCTCTGCGATATCTGAATGAAATCCCTTTCAACCCATTCTTCAAATCATTCTCTTCACCGTCGGCAACAAGCGTAGCTTTAGGTTCCTTCTTACTCAATTCCGGATTAACAAAAAGGGAAGCCTGATTCTTGTCGTAATCGACTTTCAATATCAAAAGGTGGGTTTTGTCATAATCATAAGTTTCTGTTCCCTCTGTACGCATATTGCGTACAGAGACTCCAAACTTAATCTTATCCTTACCTTCGCGTGCAACAAACACCTTCCCTCTATTGGCTCCTCCCGTATAATTAATATCCAAAGCCACAAAATCGGCAAAGTTGCTACCTCCCAACTTGGAGAAGTTGGCTAGAAAAGCCAGATAATAGGTTCCCTTTCTATATTCCTTATTTACATCCGTAAGAGAATAAACACTAAAACGACTACCTTTGATATCAGCCGGAAAGTTGCCTATATCTATGGATAATCCTCCTTCCGGATACCCTTTATAAGAAAGCGCCTTGCCTACTAACGGACTTCCTACTCCTTCCAGCGGATTAGTGGAAAACGCCCCATTCCAGGAATCGGTACGAATCGGCTCTTTCTTATCACCATAAACAGCTTTTTCCAGTTGGTCACCTGGTTTATAATCTTTCAGGAGATCCTTTTTCAGAACTTGCGCATTTGCCAACAGAGCAAAAGACATGATTGCCACTGATAATACTACTTTTTTCATCACATTATTATTTTAATAATTATATTCATAAAAACTTGAAACGATCATTTCTGATAATACAAATCAAAAGTTATAGTTGCATTCTCATTATTCCAGGCAGAGTCCTGAGTAAAATCCACACCGATTGAAAGAATGCGCATGATACCAATCTTATCCCCCTTATGCGGTGTTTTGAAGGCGATCACGCTTCCAACTTCGAAAATAGACTCGTCTTTTGTTGTCTCATCCTTTTTAAACGTGCGTATATCCCGTCTTTTTATATCCATTCCGGCAAATGCATCCGTAGATAATTCTACCATCTTGCCATCCTTCACTTTATCAATAATAGCTTTCTGTGCTTCATCCGTTTCCGACAATATCAGGAATGTGGTCTTATTGGAGTAATAGTTTGGGAAGAGTCTCTCAACATCTTCAGCTTCAGAAGAAGAAGTCAGTCCTTCCAGTCTTTTTCCCTCACACCAGCAGTTTCTCAAATTCTTTCCAAGCCGTTCGGGACTTTGCAGATTAAAATCCATAGGGCTATTGCAGATGGTAGCAAAGTCTACTTCTCTTTCTCGCTCGGTAGTCAGAATACAAGCAGCTACCACTTCGCCCTTGTCGGCAATCATCATACTTCCGAAAGTAGAATTACGATGTGCTCCCAGTTTAAGATTAGGATAAGACAGCCATGCCATTACCGTTACCTGGCAAGCAGGAGACAATTCTATCTCTTTTTCACCATTCGCATAAACCAGTTTCACAGCTACCGTAGCAGTAGTCTCAAAAACCGGAACTTTGAATATCAGTGTTTCTTTTTCCAGACTTATGACTTCCGCTTCCGTCTCGCCAAACAAAACTTTTTCGATAGATGTCAGTTGCGTACCGGTAATGGTAATCAGCTCTCCCTCCGTTACCGTGGCAGGAAAATCCTCTGAGGTGACCGTCGGATCTTCCGGTACTCCGGGCTCTTCAGGCTCTGCCGGTTCCACCCGGGTATATCTGTAAGTCGTTTGTCTCGAAGCGTTGTAGCCGTAGGTTATCACCAATTCGTCATTATCAAATTCAAACCGGTTGATGAATCCGCGTTCATAGACGAGCAACGAATCTCCCGCCACCCGGTATTTTCCTTGCGGGTAATCGGTCACAAGATTATCATCCACATCGAATGTCTGTATAGTTGATGTATAGTCGCTGCCAAAAATGGCAAGCACTTTCGGATAAGCCCCTACACGTTGCCACGTCCCTTCTACGGAGTTCACTCCCAAGTTACCGCTATCCCATTCGGAATCATCGTTATCACATGCGGCAAATGCCCAAAGTATCAGCGGTAATATAATAAATATACTCTTTTTCATATCTTCCTTTCATTTAGTCATTAATCTTTCTGGAAATAGAAGTTCAAGGTCATCGAACCTTTAGTGTCGGAAACACTTTCCATCTGGACTGCTACAAGTTCCACAAAACCTATTGCCACCAGGTTCTTGCCATCCACATCACTATACACCAAAAGCAAATTGATGCCTCCAATATCAAATCCTTCCAGATTGGTCTTGTTATAGTTGTCATCCAAAAGCTTATAACGGGCTACCTGTTTGGTGCTGCCTGTCAGATTCAATCCGTCAGCTTTCGCCTGCTCGATGCTGATTTTCTCCAAAGTTCCATTTTTAATCTTATCCATATATGCTTTCTCTGCCGGAGTCGTTTCGAGCAGCTTGCGGAATCTCAGATTGAGTCCGTCGGCTTCGAGCGCCTTGCCGTTACATTTGAATTTATGAATATTCAGCTTTTTGGAGAACCCTGCCAACTGCATACCGTCGCTGTTTTGTGTAGCGCACAAATGGATAATCTCTTTATTATCCGCAAACTCACAAGGATTATAATATTTACCGGTTGTTCCGCTAAATAGATTCGCATTCTCACTGCCATGCCCGTAAAGGGTTATGTTTTTCCAGATATATACTTCGGGGACAATGACCTGGCAGTCTTCGGCCGTTTCCAGTTTCGTCTCGTCATAATAATAAAGAGTAATCTTCTTTGTGCCTGTGACCTCGTATTCCGCACTCAGCTGACAGGTCAGTACATCGGTTGCCCGTTTGGTGATTTCCGCTTTATATTCACCCACGAACACACTGTCTACTTGTGTAAGATTCACGCCTTTGATTTCAATCGAAGAGCCGGCGGAAGTCATTCTCGGATAGTCGCTGACCGACGGATAAGCCAGCTCCAGTGAGAAAGGCGTGCCGGAAGTACTCACCTGGCGAATCTCCGTCCCATACTGATAATTCAAAACAATATCCACCGCCTCATCTTTAAAGTAAGGTACTTCCACTTCTATTTCTTCCCGCGTCTGGGTGACAACCGTCGCCTCTTTGGTTCCGAAAAGTACGCCCGTCACAATGTCCAGGTTCTCTCCCGTCAGGCCAACAACGGTATACGGCCGGGACTTATTCACATAACCGGTCAGCTCGGGAATCACATATTCCATCGTAAAGCTTTCTGAGGTCTTTATACTCCCATAAGGAGTAAACACCTCAATAATGCCCGATACAACCTCATTCGTCACTCCGGCAATAACCAGTGAGCGGTTAATCCGATACTTCACGTCCGTCTTCACTCCACCTATCTTGATGGAGTCTACCTCTTGCAGGTTAGCGCCCGTGATACTGATCTCTGTTCCTGCCACTCCGTTCTTCGGACTAAAGTCGGTCACTTCGGGCGGATTCTGGTTCGCCTCAAACATGCTCAATTTCTCATTACAGGCAGTAATGCCCAGCAGTAGGGCAACGGCAGCCATTAATGTATATATATATCGATTCATATTCATTATTTCAAGTTTTTAAATTTACGGCAAAATGGTCTGTCACACACCTGAATATCCCGAATTCTGCGTAGCGTTCGGAGCAGTAATAATCACGTTGTAGGGAATAGGCAACAGTAATTGCCAGTTTTCCAAAAGCGGGTCTTTCACATATACGGGCGTTTTCTCGTTCGCATAGTAATCGGTCAGAGCACCTGTACTCTTATTGCGCATCTGTTCGGTCGTATAGTGTTTCCTCATTACATTTATCAATTGTTCCGTCCGGAGCAAATCGAACAAGCGGTGGTTCTCCAAAGCAAACTCCAGCCGTCTTTCTTTAGCCATCGCTGTCCGGTATTCCGACTTGGTTGTAATGGGCTGCACCTCTTCGACCTTCTTCAGTCCCGCCCGCAGACGGGTTGCGTTGATATAGTCGAGTGCATTTTGCGTGGGTCCGTTAAATTCATTTTCTATCTCACCCAACATTAGCAACACATCGGCAAACCTGAGAATAGGCCAGTCGTTTTCAGCATCATAACGCACCGTTACCGGACTTAGATACTTCGTCACATAAGACACATATTGCGTTGCCCCCTTCTGGTCAATCCAGAACTCCTTCAATATAACATCTTTCCGAGTCTCACCTGCTTCCGAATTATAGGTGCTGATCAAATCCTCCGTCGGACAGTTGTAGCCGTTTCCGCTACCGGTCAAAATCATATTCTCACTATTCACCGGAGCGAAATAATTGGCGAAAGGCGACCCCAGTCCGTTTCCTCCAGACAGATAGCGGGACACAAAAATCATCTCCTTATTCATCTCATTCGAAATACTGAACACATCCGCATACGAGCTTGTCACCAGTCCGTATCCGCTGTTCTTCTCCACATCTTCCAACAAGAGTTTGGCCTGAGTAAGCATCTCCTTGTCCATTCCATTTTTGGAAAGTGTCAGATATACCTTTCCAAGAAGCGTCTTTGCTCCCCATTGGTCTACGCGTCCGATATTACTGCTGTCATATTTAACGGGCAGTTTTCTGGAAGCATAATCCAGATCGTCAATAATCAACCGATAGACGGCATCCACCGTACTCCGCTCATAATTTTTAGCTTCCTCGGCCGTGATTCTTTCAGTCACAAGAAACAACGGTCCATACAGGCGAACCAGATTGAAGTAATGATAGGCACGGATAAAGCGGGCTTCGGCATCATACTGTTCTCTCAACGTCACGTTCGTCACCACCTGCGAATGTCCAAGCACTGTATTGCAATTCGCAATGTTATGATAAGCCTTTTCCCAATACGCATTATTGATCGTATTGGAAGGCTCCACCTTGAAAAGGTCCAGATTGGCAATCTCCAGACTAGTCCCGGTAGTCGATCCCTGTCCTTCATGCCTGGTATTGTCCGAACGGACCTCGGTCAAAAAGAATTCATTGTTCAATGTTCCGTGAATGCCATTGTAACAAGCCATCACGGCGGCGTTGATTTCTTCTGCGTTCCGATAGAAGTTCTCACTGTCCATCTGGTCGTAGGCTGCCCTGTTCAGGAAATCCTCGCAGCCGAACAGCAAAAATAAAGCCGGTAGATAAATTAGTATATTCTTCATGGTTCTCTCTTTTTTAAAAGTTAATATTCAGACCAGCACTGAAGGTGCGTTGAATAGGGAATGCTCCTCTCTGCAAAGCATTTCTGGCCATAGCCGTCCGGTATACTCCGCTTGCATAGCGGGCTTCGGGATTGATACCGCGATAGCCGTCCGACCACAGGTACAGAAGGTTCTGTGCGGAAACATAAACCCGCAATTTGGAAAGTCCTACTTTGCGTGCCGCCTTCCTCGGCAAGTCGTAACCCAGAGTGACATCACGCAGCGCGATAAATCCGGCATCCTCAATCTGATAGTCGGTCAGTGAATGCTGTATTCCGTTGTCGCGGAAAGGCGTTTTTCCATCGCCCGGATATTCGACGCTCAACCATCGGTTGGCCACGTACTTCGTATTCCACATACGGAACTCATTATAATTATTGTCGGTGTTATACACCTTTCCTCCTACCTGACCCTGAAGGGTGAATGCCAAATCGAAGTCGCGATACTTCAACGTATTCGTCATACCCCAGATAAAGTCAGGATAAGGATTGCCGAGAGGCACACGGTCGTTGTCGTCAATCACATCATCACCGTTCGTATTGGCTACACGTAATCCTCCCGGTTTGTCATTGATATGATGCGGATTATTGTCTATTTCTTCCTGACTCTTCCATACGCCGATTGTTTTGAATCCATAGAACTGGATCAGCGGATCACCCACACGGGCAATGTAGTATTCTTTATTTGAGCCCGGCGTGACTTGTTCGGACGGTCCGCCCAAGTCGAGCAGCCTGTTGCGCGTCAGTGACAGGTTGAAAGAAGTGCTCCATTTAAATTGTCGGTTGTTGATATTGTAAGTAGTCAGTTCCATCTCGAAACCACGGTTTCTCAGTTTACCCTCATTTGTCCAGGCTTGTGTATATCCGGCGATGCTGTTAACCGTTTTCTGATAGAGCAGACTTTTCGTGATAGAGTAATAGTAGTCGAAAGTCAGCCCGATGCGATTGTTCAGCAGAGAGATATCCAGACCGAAATTCGCCTGATTGGTTTGTTCCCACTGCAAGGCCCGGTTGCCCAGAGAAGCGGAGTTGTTGGCCAGTCCGGAGACAACCGAACCGTTGCCCTCGCCAAGGATATAACCTGCCGAATCGAGCAGGTCCGTATTAGCATAGCTTTCGATAGCATCCGTACCCGTCACACCGTAGCTCAATCGCAGTTTCAACTGATTCAGCCACTTCGCCCGTTCTTTGATGAATGATTCTTCCGAGATTCTCCATCCTGCCGATACGGAGGGGAACCATCCCCATTTATTATCTTTACCGAATTTGGAGCTTCCATCCGTACGCAAACTCACTGACAACAGATAGCGGTCTTTCAATGCATAATTGACACGGCTGAAATAAGAAACCATCGCATTGTCATTCTTCCATGTGCCGGTACGCAGGGTGGTACCTTCGTACTGGTCTATTCTTCCTGCCGCACTCAAGTAATGAATGTAATCGGTAGGAAAATCGAATCCCAGAATCCCCGTCCTCTTATTCGTATATTTATAGACAGAGGCTCCCAGCAGCCCATCCAACTGATGAATACCTTTGAACTTCTTACTGTAATTCAATGTATTCTCCGACGCCAGGTTGATAGACTTGCTGGAGGTATAATATCCACGATTGGAATCACCTGCACTTTTCGCCCCTACATTCTGATAAGTATCCGTCTCAGTAAAGTTGAAATTGAAACTATTGGAAGAGCGGAAACGCAATTCTTTCAGTAACTTGATATCGATATATCCCTGCAATTGCATACGGTATTGCCCTTTCGGACTAAAAACATTATCGATAATTCCACGGGGATTGTTGTTCGTCGATCCCCACGGGGTAGCTGTCACGGTCTTTTCCAGCCCCGTCTGCGGATCAATAGTTGTATAGGTCTTACCATTAAAATGCGAACCTCTCGTATATTCTCCTACCGGAACACCTGTAATGGCGGATGTCTCTTCGGTATGCTTCACCGGCATCCAGGAAGGGGTTCTCACAAAGTCCGTAAAGTTGGTTGCCGGACGTTCGGATTCGGTATAGGAAGGAGCGATGTTTATACCTACCGTCACGCGCTTGGACAAATCGGCGTCTATTCTCGCTTTTACATTATACCTTTTATAATAGTTCTTCAGCATCATGCCCTCGTCGCTGTTATAAGCACCGGAAATATAATACCGGATACCACTGCTACCACCACTGACGGAGAAGTCTACATTATAATAGTAAGCATTGTCGTTGAAGGCTTCCTGCTGCCAGTCCGTATTATTATTGATAGCTGCATACGCCATCTCTTGTGAAGACAATGATGTACCCAACAAATTATGTTCCCTGATGCGTAAATCCAGATATTCTTTCGTGCTCAGCACGGAATGCAACTTATAGTTCGACTTTACGCCCCACTTGGCTTTCACCGAATATTTAGGTTTGCTGATAACGCCGCCTTTAGTTGTAATCATGATAACACCGTTGGCTGCACGCGAACCGTAGATAGCCGCCGATGCGGCATCTTTCAGTACCTCGATGCTTTCCACATCACTCGGATTGAGCGATTCAAGACCGTCGCTCACCGGGAAGCCGTCGACGATAATCAGCGGATTGCTGCTGGCACTGAATGAAGAAGTACCTCGAATGGATATATCCGGATCGGCTCCCACCTCGGAAGTGGTGTTCAGAATCTGCACACCGGCCACCTTACCCAACAGCGCCTGATCCAGACGAGGGGTAGGAACGTCTTCGATACCGTCCATATTGACTTTTGTCACCGAACCGGACAAATGAGATTTCTGCTGCACACCATAGCCCACCACAACTACTTCGTCCAGTTGCTGCAAATCTTCGTGCATCACTACGCGTACCTCTTTCTTGTTCTTTACCGAAACTGTCTGGGTGGCGAAACCTACATAGGAGAATTTCAATGATGTTTTGTTCTTCGGCAGGCTGATGGAGAACTTACCATCCATATTCGTGATCGTTCCGCCGGAAGACCCTTCCACCATAACCGATACCCCGATGAGAGGCTCGTTATTCTTATCGACTACAACTCCGCCGACAACTGTGTTCTGTTGCGCCTCGTCCAAACCGGGCGAAAAAGCCAAAGCGGGAGTTCCAACTATAAATACCATGAAGAGGGTACTTATCAAAAAGATAGGAATTCTTTTCATATTACAATGTTTTTCATATTTACGTTCGCGGAAAAACAAAAACGATTCTTTCCCGGCCGGAGAAAGTTTTTCGGTTCATTCTTCCAGTTACAAAAATAGTGATAACAAGATAGAAGGCATTTACAGAATCCGTCAAAGAGTTGTAGGGAAGATTCTCCATTTGCAATAATCCTTCCAAAGCTTGTAAAAATAGCCCATAGATGTGTTGATACTATAAAATGAGTTTGTTAAGCCCTGCTTTTGCCCTTTTTTTATTATTTTTGCTAGACGAAAAGCATACACCCCAAATATAGTTCATTTATGAAGAAGCTGATATGTATTTTGCTGGTTTTTATCCTTCCACAAATCATTTTCGCAAATCAACGATACCATTTTTCCAATTTATCAGTCCAAAACGGACTATCACAGCTTCATGTCACTTGTATCTACCAGGACCGGCTGGGATATATGTGGTTCGGCACCCGCAACGGACTGAACAAGTTCAACGGCAATAACTTCGAAACTTTCTGGAATCATGCCGACGACGAATGCAGTATCAGCAACAATACCATCGCCTGCATCACCGAAGATGCGGAAGGCAACCTCTGGTTCGGAACGGAAAACGGACTGAACAAACTCGATAAACGCAGAAACGGGTTCAAACGGTATTACTTCGACCCTGAAGCTAATGCCGCCAACAATAAAATCATATCCCTCTTCACCGATAAGGAAGGCACGTTGTGGGTGGGAACCATCTCCGGCTTATATGTTTTTGATGCAAAGGAGGACATCTTGAAGGAGATCCCTCTGAAAGAACTGGCGAACAACTCCATAAGTACTATCATCGAGAAAGACGACCTTCTCTATATCGCTTCGAGTATGAGCGGACTGGTGATATACGATCCACGGAAGAACCGGGTGGTCCGTTCGTACCGCAAAGATTCGAAGACGCTGCCTATCCCCTCCAATTATATTAAAGATGTATATATCGACAAGAAAGATAACATCTGGATAGGAACCTACAAAGACGGAGTTTGCGTCATCAGGCATGACTTATCGGAAGTGATATATTACAATACCGCCAACGGACTGTCCAACAACGATATCCGTTGCATCAAAGAATCTCCTGCAGGAGAAATGTGGATAGGTACTTTCGACGGACTGAATATCGTTAATCCTGTGACGAGCCGCATCGCTTCTTACAAACACGGAGCACAGGGCAGTCTGAGCCATCATTCGGTGTACAGCATACTCTTCGACCGGATGCAAACCATCTGGATCGGAACCTATGCCGGTGGAGTTGATTACTACAATCCTTACGGCCACCTGTTCGACTTTTACAATCCCGCCACCATCCTGAACGCCAATCTGGGCATTCTGGGCCCCGCCGTCGAATATGACGGAACACTCTATATCAGTTCGGAAGGCGGCGGACTGATTGCCTTCGACCTTGCTCAACAATCCTTCCGGCAATATACCCTACCTCACAAGGCTGACGGTTCGGTGAAAAATATCTTCAAGACTGTCTATCTGGACGGTGACCGCATCCTGTGCGGGACGAGCCAAGGTGAAGTATATGAATTCAACTTGAATACCCGTCAATTCTCCCTGTTCTACCAGACTACCGACCGGCGACCGATTTACCATATCAGCCGAAGCCGCGCCGGAGAAGTGATTATCGGTGCTATCAGTGTGACGGAAGGCTTGGTATTCATCTCCGACGACGGACAACGAAGCATACAAACTGAATTTCCCGTCAAAGGGAAAGGCGGTGTCCACTTCTCTCATGTGATTTGTGTATGTGAGGTCGACAACGATATTTTCCTAATCGGTACGAAGAACAACGGACTGTTCTGTTATGACAAGATCAACCACACGCTGCTCTCCTACAACGAGACAAACGGCCTCGCCGCCCAATATATCAGCAGCATACTGAAAGATCATTCCGGAAGGATATGGATCAGCAGCATCGACGGTGGTTTGAGTGAGCTTGTTCTTTCCACCGGACAGTTCACCACCTACAACGAGAAAAACGGATTAATGAACAACCAGATCTGCAAAATCGTAGAAGGGAACGATAACACCCTTTGGCTCAGCACACTGAACGGGATATCCAACCTCGACTTGCGTACCCGCGGCATTACCAATTATAATAAGGAAAGCGGCATACGTGTGCAGGAGTTTTCTCCATGCGCCGGCCTGCACCTATCGGGCAACCGCATCTTCTTTGCCGGAAACAACGGCTTCACACTGTTCAATCCCAACGACATCATCACCAATCCGAATGTCCCGCCCATCATCCTCGACAAACTGCATATCAACAACTGCCTCATACAAGCCGGCGATGAAGGCGACATCCTGAAAGAGAACATCTCCACCCAAAAGAAAATCGTACTGAAATACAATCAGACCAATATCACCATCGAATATTGCGCACTGAATTATATCTTCAACAACAAGAACCAATATGCCTACAAGCTGGAAGGCTTCGACCATGACTGGAATGAAGTAGGCAACCGCCGTACCGCCTATTATACCAATATCCCGTCGGGCACTTACAAATTCGTAGTGAAAGGCTCCAACAATGACGGCATCTGGAACGAAGAAGGCACGACATTGGAAATCGTGGTTCTTCCCCCGCTATGGAAGACCTGGTGGGCTTACCTCTTCTATGCAGTGGTGGCTATTGCTCTTATCGCTTTCATTATCCGCTATTTCACCGAAAAGAAACGTCTGCAAAACAACATCCGTCTCAAACAGATGGAAGCGGAAGTTCACGAAGAATATTATCAGGAACGCAATCGTCTCTTCACCAATTTCTCGCACGAACTGCGGACACCGCTTACGTTGATTATGGCTCCGTTGGAAGAGTTCGTAAAACGCACCGACCTGACGGATGATATTCATTATAAAGTGAAACTGATGCTACGCAACGCCCAGCGCCTGCTCCGCATTGTCAACAATCTGATGGACCTGCAAAAGAACGAAAGCGGAACCATGAAACTGCAAGTCTCCGAGAACGACATGATAAAATTCACGCACGAAGCTGTCTCTTCTTTCCAGGACTTAGCATTATATCGGAACATTCATCTGAAGTTCAAACATTCCATCGACTGCCAACCTGTATGGTTCGACTGGAATTTGTTGGAGAAAGTCTATTTCAACTTCCTCTCCAATGCCTTCAAGAATGTGCCGGACGGGGGAACCGTATCCGTAGAACTGGACGTCAAGCCCTATTCCGAACTTACTTTCTTCCTGCCTGCCAAACTGAATAAATATAAGAATACGGAGATACGATATCTCACCATTTCCATCCAGGACAATGGTGTCGGCATTGCTCCCGATGAATTGGAGAAGATCTTCCAACCATTCTACCAAGTGGCTCAGAACGAACATTCCAAATCGGGAACCGGCATCGGACTAAGCCTCAGCAAGGCAATTATAGAGATGCATCACGGAGTGGTGTGGGCAGAAAACGCAACCGGAGCGAATATGTCCGGTGTAGGCTTATCAAGCTCCGGTGCAGTATTCAAATTTGTACTGCCGGTCGACAAAAGTCTTTTCGCTCCCGAAATGATAATCGAATCGGCCGAAGATAAAGCCGTATCTTTCAGCGTTGAGCTTCCGGACGCCGCTTACGAACCGGACAATTCCTCCAGAAAGCAAGCTACGATTCTGGTAGTGGAGGACAATCGCGACCTGAACAATTATATCTGTTCCTGCCTGGCGGATAGATACAATGTAGTGGGCGTGACAAACGGCGAAGACGCTCTTGCCAAAGCGGTCTATCTGCTTCCCAACCTGATTATCACCGACCTGATGATGCCCAAGATGAATGGTATCGAACTGATCCGTCGGTTGAAGAAGGATATGAATACCAGCCATATCCCGATTATTATGGTGACGGCAAAGACTGGCACGGACGATATCAAAGAAGGCTATGCAGCAGGTGCTGACGAATATATCACAAAACCTTTCGACGCCTCCATCCTGAAAATCAGAGTAGACAACCTGATCCAAAGCCGCGAGAAACTGAAAGAGCTGTATAGCAAAAACTTCTCACTCGAATCACTCGGTGTCGACGTGACTTCCGTCGATGAGAAGTTTATGCAAAAGCTATATGCCACTCTGCAACAGAATATCGCCAATTCGGACTTAAACCTGGATGCCTTCTGCAAAGAACTCGGACTAAGCAAATCGAACCTTTACCGCAAGATTAAGCAAATCACCGGATACTCTCCCAATGAGTTTATCCGTAATTTCCGGTTGGAGACAGCCGCCAAGATGCTAAAAGAAACGGATATGTCGATAACGGAAGTATATTGTGCCGTAGGTTATAATAGCCTGGCTTACTTCTCTAACAGTTTCAAAACACTGTACGGAGTATCTCCGTCGGAGTTTAAGAACAGGTCGGAGGGCGAAAGAGAATAAAACCTTGTAGACACGGTGTTCACGGCAAACGATAGATTTGTAATATTCCGTCATTCATTTGTAAAATGAGGTATTTTCGATGGAAGGGGCGTTTTTATAAGTATTAGACTTACCTTTATAATCAATTTTCCTCAAGATGCGATAACTTTGAAATCGAAAAGCTGGAAATACTATGGACATCAAGAAAGTAACATTCATTATCGCTTCATCACTTGTGCTCTGCTTCATGGCGAGTGCACAAAGTAAGTTGATATCAATCAATGAGAAGGGAAAGCTCTCTTATCATTCGTATACAGACAAAGGAGATTTACTCCCCGATTTCTCTTTCTGCGGTTATAAGGGCGGTGGAGTGGCCATTCCCCATATAAAGGTAACCGCCTCTATCAGTCCTTCGCCCAACAAAGAGGACGATACCCCTTTTATACAGGCCGTAATAGACAAAGTAGCAAAATTGCAACCGGATGAAGATGGATTCAGGGGATGCATCCTGCTCAGAAAAGGCGTATATCATATAGCAAGCCCTATCCGGATTACAGCAAGCGGCATTGTGCTTCGCGGCGAAGGGAATAATAAGGAGAGCGGAACGGTACTCATTGCCACCTCTCCCAGGAAATACAATGTCATAGAGGTCGGCTTTAACGGAAAAGCCAAATACAACACCAACGATGTACAGGAAATTATCGACAAATATGTTCCTTCGGGCACACGTATCCTCCATGTGAAGAATGCGGATAAACATTTTCGTACTGGCGACGACGTAATTGTCCGACGCCCCAGTACGGCAGCGTGGATTCAGACCATCGGCATGGATTCCATCGCCCCCCGCCCCCGCAAAGGAGAAACTACATGGGAGGCTTTCGAACGTTTCCGCCGCGAAGGAAAAGATACGGACATGAACGGAACGATCCAATGGAAACCGGGGAGCAAGGATCTGACGTTCGAACGGAAAATTGTATCAGTGAAAAAAGACGAAATCACACTGGATATCCCGTTGACGAACGCTTTGCAGAAGGAGTTCGGTGGAGGAACCATCTATAAATACAGGTATGACAAACGCTTCACACAATGTGGCGTAGAGAATCTGTACGGCATGTGCATCTATGATGAGTCGGTTAAAAAGAGCTATCGGGGCATAGGCGAATACTGCTGCGACGAGAACCATGCCAATACATTCGTTGCTCTCCGGACGGTCGAGAATGCATGGGTACGCAATGTCAGCGTAGAGCATTTTGACTGTTGTGTGACTACCACTTCTGCCACCAAATATATCACGGGACAAGACCTTTCCGCCATCAACCCCATCTCGCAGATTACCGGAGGAAGACGGTATGCTTACCACATCAACGGCGGACAAATGTGTCTGTTCCAACGTTGCTACTCCAGCCATCACCGTCACGAATTTGTATTGGGGGCCACTACTCCCGGGCCAAACGCTTTTGTAGACGGTTATGGTGAAATGACCTTTGCTTCCAGCGAACCGCATCACCGCTGGTCGGCCGGATGCTTATGGGACAATATAGTATTGAAAGGTCCGAGCGCATCACTCATGGCAGCCAACCGGGGATCGATGGGTTCGGGACACGGATGGGCTGGCGCGCAAATGGTATTCTGGAATTGTGCCGCCCCGCTGATTTTGGTCATGCAGCCGCCTACGGCACAGAACTTTGCCATCGGACTGCAAGCCACAGAAGTAGACAATAGCAAAGAAGCCCGGTCCGGTGCGAAATCGACCTTCAACAGCATCGTCAACACTTCGATGATAGATATGAAATATAAAGACCAACCGATAAACGGAACCGGATGGACCGAGCAGACAGCCGGAACAGTGGTTCCTTCGAGCCTGTATTACTATCAGTTACGTGACCGCCTTGGAAAGTCGGCACTCAAGAAAGTAATGGACGAACCACAGTACAATAAATATTTCAACCGATAAAGATAACCATGAAGAAGATTCTATCAATCATACTCACCCTAACTCTCTCCGCAACCGTTTTTGCGCAACCTCTGCCCAAAAAGCTTGAACATAACGAGAAAATGGCCTGGTGGCGCAATGCCAAATTCGGCATGTTCGTGCACTGGGGACCTTACTGCCTGTACGGCGGCGTATACAACGGATTCAACCAAAGACGAGGCGGTGCGGAATGGATTATGAACCGTTGCAAAATACCTGTACGTGAATATCGTGCGAAAGCCTGCACCTTCAATCCCGTGGACTTCAATGCCGAGGAACTGGTGCTGACTGCCAAAAATGCAGGTATGAAGTATATCATATTCACCACCAAACACCATGACGGATTCGCGATGTTCAAAAGCAATGCCAGCGAATTCAATATCGTAGACTACACCCCGTTCAAACGTGATATCGTAGACGAACTGGCAAAAGCCTGCCGTAAGCACCATATAAAACTGGGATTTTATTATTCCCAGACACAGGACTGGTGCAACCCCGGCGGCGGCACTATCCGCAAAGAAATGAAAGAAGGATGGGCAAACCCTGATTCGGTAGCCATCGACAATTTTACCCAAGAGAATCTGGGAGGTTGGGATTGCCTGCAACGTTCCGCCTCTCTGGATGATTATTTCAGAAAGGTAGCCATCCCGCAAATCAAAGAACTACTGACGAATTATGGTGACGTAGCCGTCATGTGGTGGGATACCCCGCACCGTATCAGCAAAGAGACAGCGGCGGAAATCACTGCCGAACTCGCAAAGTATCCGCAGGTAATTACCAACGACCGGTTGCGCCGTCCCGATTTTCCCGGCGACTATAAGACTCCCGAAGGACGTATCCCCCACGCAAAGGACATCGAACGCGTAGACTGGGAGACGTGTATGAATATCGGCAGCTCCTGGGGATACAAAAGCTGGGAGAAGAACTGGAAAAGTGCGGAAACAATTATCCGTAATCTCAATACCATTGCCGCCCGTGGCGGCAACTACCTGCTCAACGTCGGCCCCGACCCGACAGGTGTTGTGCCTGCTCCCGCACTGGACTGCCTGAGAAAAGTAGGCGAATGGATGCGGGTGAACGGTGAAGCGATTTACGCAACACAGCGCAGCGAAATATTTCCTCCCTGGGGCGAATGTATCCGGAAAGACGAAAAGAAGAACTCCGTATATTATCTCTCCGTCTTTCAATGGCCGGAAGACGGCAAACTGGCATTCGACACGAAATATACAGTGAAGGAAGCAATGCTGCTGGCCGACGGTACGAAACTGAAATTTACTAAAACGCCCGGCGGCATTACGATACAAGTTCCCACGCAGGCTCCTGACAAGATAGCTACGGTTGTCAGACTGGAATTGAAAGAGAAACTGCCCGCAATCCAATTAATATCCAACACCGCGAAAGCATTCGAAATAGCTGACGAATGAGAATCTACGGACGAATAAAAAATAGCAGACGATGAATATGAAGGTACGAAGTATATGGTTTTCAGGATGTATATTCCTTTCCACGACATTAACGTTTGGAAAAGAATACAAGCTTTGGTATAACGCTCCGGCTACCGTATGGGAAGAAGCTCTTCCTATCGGTAACGGACGTATCGGAGCGATGGTATATGGCAACCCGCTACAGGAAGTATATCAACTGAACGAAGAATCGATCTGGTCGGGCTATCCGCAGGACTGGAACAACCCCAAAGCCGCGAACGCGTTGCCACAGGTACGGGAAGCTGTCGACCGCGGAGACTATGCCAAGGCAAGCGAACTCTGGAAAGCCAATGCACAAGGTCCGTATACAGCCCGTTACCTGCCTATGGCAAACCTGATGCTCGACCAACTGACGCGGGGGGAAGCCCGGAATCTGTATCGTGAACTCAACATATCGAACGCACTGTCTACCGTCACCTACGAAGCGGACGGAGTGAAATACCGCCGCACTTCCTTTATCTCCTATCCGGACCAGGTGATGGTCATAAAAATAGCCGCAGACCGTCCCCAGGCGGTATCGCTCCATATTCGCTTGAACAGCCTGCTGCGCTATACCGTGCAGACAAAAGGGGAAAAGACACTGATCCTGAACGGCAAAGCCCCCGCCTATGTTGCCAATCGTGACTACGACCCACATCAGGTGGTATACGATGACAAACGGGGGACACAATTCAAAGTGCAAGTGGAACTGCTGCCGGATGGCGGTCACTGTGAGGCAAACGACTCTGCACTGACCGTTCGCAATGCAAATGAAGTAGTGCTGCTACTCTCTGCCGTCACCGATTTCGGGAATAAGAAAATGACACTCAAAAAATGCAAGCGTCCCTATCAGGAATTACTGCAACGACACACGGATGACCATCAGCAACTCTTCAACCGCCTGCAACTATCACTGGGCACAGAGAATCTGCAAAAAGAAGCACTCCCCACCAACGAACGTTTAAAAAGCTTCGAACAAGACCCCACTGACAACGGATTGACGGAACTCTACTATCAATACGGTCGTTACCTGCTGATTGCCTCTTCCCGCCCGGGCGGGCTGCCCGCCAATCTGCAAGGCATCTGGAACCGGCACGTTCAACCGCCTTGGGGATCGAATTATACGACCAACATTAATACTGAGATGAATTACTGGCCGGCGGAAATAACCAATCTTCCGGAATGCTTCCTGCCATTGTCCGATTTCATCGGCCGCCTGGCTGTCAATGGCGCACAAACGGCCAAAGTTAACTATGGCATCAATCGCGGATGGCTGGCCCACCATAACTCGGACGTCTGGGCACAAACCGCTCCGACCGGAGGCTATGATTCCGATCCGAAAGGCGCACCTCGATGGTCGTGCTGGCCAATGGCAGGCGTATGGCTCTGTCAGCATCTATGGGAACACTATGCCTTCGGCGGCGATAAAAAATACTTGTCCAAAACGGCTTATCCCCTGATGAAAGGCGCAGCCGAATTCCTGCTGCAATGGCTGCAAAAAGATCCGGAAACAGGCTACTGGATTACCAACCCATCCACTTCACCCGAGAATCGCTTCCGCTATATCGACAAGGAAGGAAAGAAACAGAACGGAGAGATCAGCCGTTCATCCGGTATGGATCTCGGTCTGGCATGGGACTTACTGACCAACTGCATCGAAGCAAGTACGGTGCTGGATACGGACAAAGCATTTCGCCAGCAGTGCATGGATGTACGCGCCAACCTGCAACCGTTCCGCATCGGTTCAAAAGGACAACTACTCGAATGGGATAAAGAGTTTGAAGAGACAGACCCTAACCATCGCCATGTATCCCATCTGTTCGCCCTGCACCCCGGACGACAGATTATCCCCGAACAGCAGCCGGAACTGGCAGCCGCCTGCCAACGGACACTCGAAATCCGCGGAGACGGCGGCACAGGCTGGGCTATGGCATGGAAAATTAACTTCTGGGCACGTCTGCGCGACGGTAATCATGCTTTCGGGATACTGAAAAACGGATTGAGATACGTAGATGCCACCCAAGTCAGCGTCCGTGGAGGGGGTACATACGCCAATCTCTTCGATGCCCATCCCCCTTTCCAGATTGACGGAAACTTCGGAGGAACGGCAGGCATTACGGAAATGCTGCTGCAAAGCCATGCGGGATACATACACCTGCTACCTGCCCTGCCGGACAACTGGCAAAGCGGAAGTATCAAAGGCGTCCGCGCCAGAGGCGGATTCACCATCGACATGGAATGGAAAGAAAGCAGGATTACCCGGCTGTCCGTTACTTCCCATTCGGGAGGAACCTGCCGGATACGCGAAGCGACCTCACCCCACGAAGAAGTGATTGAAACGGAAAAGGGAAAGACGTATCAAGTGAAATAAAAAAAGACTGCTTATCAAGTTTAATAAAAGAGAGAACAATCATGAGAAACTATTATCAAACCATAACGATTGCCTGCTGCATGGCAATGAGTGCTTCTCCCCTCGCTATATGGGCGCAGAGTGGCGACGAACAAGGGCTCGAAATCCCCCGCAACCTGCAATTGCAACAAGACAAAGACGAGCTTCGCAAAGCCTACGACGGTTGGTGGACAGCCTCTCAAAAGAATAAGGAGCAACGAATGTCGTGGTATAACGAAGCCAAATTCGGTTGCTTCATCCATTGGGGCCCTTACTCCGTACCCGCGGGTCTTTGGAAAAACAAGATGCAGAGCGGCTATACCGAACACCTGATGCGAAAAGCCCGCATCCCCCTGGAAGAGTACAAAAAAGAACTGATACTTCCTTTCAATCCTACTGAATTTGATGCCGAGGAGTGGATGCGCCATGCATCGGAAGCAGGCATGAGATATTTCGTCATTACTGCCAAGCATCACGACGGATTCGCCATGTATCCATCCGATGCTTATCCCTACGATATTCGCCTTTCCAAATTTCAGAAAGATCCGATGGAAGCATTGAGCAGAGCCGCTAAGAAATATGGCATCAAGTTCGGTTTCTATTATTCGCACGCTTTTGACTGGGAACACCCGGACGCTCCGGGAAACGATTGGGATTATCCCACGAATCCCGGTGGAGATAAACTTGTGGGCGGCAAGAACTGGTGGCTGGAACGTAAAGACTTTCTCGCTAATGCCGAGAAATATGTAAACGAGAAATCCATTCCGCAAATACAGGAACTTATCAGAAAGTACGACCCCGACATCTTATGGTTCGATACTCCGCAGAAGCTTCCGCTCTATCTCAATATCCGCATACTGGAAGCTATCCGCCAAGCGGACCCACAAAACAAAATCGTCGTAAACGGACGACTAGCACGTTTTGGCTCTAATAATATAGGTGATTACCGCAATACGGGCGACCGTTCCGCCTTCTTTTTCCCCACCGAAGGGGCATGGGAATCTATTCCCACTACCAACGAGTCTTATGGATACAGCGTAGTGGATACAGTGCGCAAACCTGTTTCATTCTTTGTACAATTATTACCCAGCGCCACTTCGAAAGGGGGTAATATACTGATGAACGTAGGTCCGATGGGCAATGGCCGATGGGACAAGAGAGACATCGAAGTGTTTCAGGGCATAGGACAGTGGTTGAAGGTGAACGGAGAAAGTATCTATGGAGCACAACGCACCAATCTGCCTATACAGCCGTGGGGCGTAACGACACTGAAAGGAGATACGCTGTATGCACACGTATTTCATTGGCCAGCCGATGGAAAACTGATTATCGGCGGACTCCGTTCCGACATCGGAAAAGGATGGCTCGTTGCCGACAAGAAGGCGGCGATAAGATTCAAGCGCTTAAACGCGGATGATTACGAACTGACCTTGCCCGCCAATGCGCCGGACAGCATGAATTCCGTCATCGCACTGGTACTGAACAACCGGAAAGTGCCGAATCCCATCCGTCTTATCGACCACAAACAGAGCAATACGCTCTATACATTCGATTCCGAACTGCAAGGGCGTGGATTGGGATACGGTGACGGCAAACCGAACCGCAACTACGTTACCAAATGGAAAAATACGAATCAGTGGATGAAATGGAACTTACGGTCAAGCGCACCTGTCGAATATACTGTTTATCTGGACTACAACACGCAGGGAAAGAATGATACGGGAACAGTCGTGGTAGAGATAGCCGGACAGAAACTGGAAGCGAACTACTCCACTTATCCCGAACAGAAAGGGACCAACAGTCTACGTCTGGGAAAAGTGAAGCTGCCGAAAGGTAGTTTTGAATGCAGCCTGAAAGGAAAACAATACCAGGGAAGCCAATACATGACTCCTATTGCCGTACGGCTTGAAAAAGAGTAAGCATGGCAGTAATCTCTGTATCGCAATAACTTCGAAATAGCAAATACATTGAATAACGCTAACAAATAGTATACATATATGAAATTGAAATTATCCACCGTAACCATAAAGTTGAAGCTCCCCATAGCAGCTTTATTGCTCGGAGCCGGCCTCACGGCCTGTACTCCGCAACCGGATTCAAACATAGTGGAAGACAACATGGAGTTTGCACAGCAACAACTCCGATGCGCTTTTGATGAAATAGACTACGCCGTAGCCAACGAATCACCCGAAAGCCGTGCGCAACGCGAAAAGAACGGATGGGGGCCACTCACCAATCCCCGGAATACGGAACCGGACGGGACGCTTCACCTCGTCCCGTCCAAAGACTGGACCAGCGGATTCTTCCCCGGCGAGCTCTGGTTTCTCTATGAGTATACCCAGAATAATTTCTGGAAAAAGAAGGCGCAGCAACATACCGATATCCTGGAACAGGAAAAGATGAACGGCGGCACTCACGACATGGGCTTCAAGATGTATTGCAGCTTTGGAAACGGTTATCGCCTGACGCAAGACGAACGCTACAAAGAAATTCTGTTGCAATCGGCACGCACACTTTCCACCCGGTTCAAACCCAAAGCCGGCATTATCCGCTCTTGGGACCATAACAAGGATAAATGGCAATGCCCGGTCATCATTGATAATATGATGAACCTTGAGTTGCTGTTTTGGGCTACCAAAGAAAGTAAGGATTCCACCTATTATAATATAGCGGTAAGCCACGCACGGACTACGATGAAAAATCATTTCCGTGCAGACTATAGTTGCTATCATGTGATAGACTACGACACCATCACCGGACAAGTACTGAAAAAGAACACACATCAGGGACTTGCGCACGAATCGGCTTGGGCACGCGGTCAGGCATGGGCACTGTATGGCTATACGATGTGTTACAGGGAAACCAAGTTACCGGAATTCCTCGAACAGGCTAAAAAGGTGGAACAATACCTCTTCACCCACAAAAATATGCCCGAAGACCTGATCCCTTACTGGGACTTCGACGCTCCCGGCATTCCCAACGAGCCGCGTGACGCCTCAGCAGCCACAGTGATCGCTTCCGCACTCTACGAACTGTCGCAATATGACCGCAAAAACAGCGAACGCTACAAGAAAAACGCCGACAGGATAGTAGAGAACCTGACGAACAGTTATCGCACTACGCTGAACAAAGACAACGGTTTCCTGCTACTCCACAGCACAGGAACCAAACCTACCAACGTAGAAGTGGACGTACCCATCGTATATGCCGACTATTACTTTATAGAAGCATTACTACGCAAGGATAAACTGGAGAAAACCGGCAAACTTTTCTAAAAACGAGAAAGAAATGAAACGACTGATTTATACGTTATGCCTTATTATAGGCTGCGCCACCCTATCCGAAGCTAAAGTCCTCACCGGGCATAAAACCCGGCTAACCGACAACTGGCTGTATCTGCGGGGAGACATCGGCAATATCTGGGAAGCAGTGCGTCCCGCCGCTCCCGGCAGTTCGGAATGCGTTCCCCTATGGACGCCTGTCACCCTGCCCCATTGCTTCAATGCCACAGATGCCGTAGACCCGGACATGAATTACTACCAGGGCCCCGGGTGGTATAAAACACTGCTCGACATACAAAATCCCTATCCCAACGGACGAATCCTGCTCGACTTTGAAGGAGCGGGACAAAAGACCGAAGTATACATCTACACGACACGGGTCGCTTCCCATATCGGCGGATACGATGAATGGACGGCAGATATCACCGAAGCGGTGCAAGCATTCGTCTCCACTCCCGAATGTGTTCAACGTTTTGGCGGTAAAGTTCCCCTATCCATCCGTTGCGACAACAGCCGGGATGCGGAAATGATTCCTTCCGACTTATCGGATTTCAACGTTTATGGCGGACTATACCGCTACCTCAACCTGGCGTATGTCCCCGAAGTTTCCATAGATCGTGTACAAATAGATGCCGTATTAGACAAAAACCTGAAAAAGGCAACACTTGCCGTTCAAGCTTTTTTCTATAATCCGTCGGATATCAGGAAAACAACTGCGCATATCATCGTCAAATCTCCTTCAGGCAAGATAATACTGAATGAAGAAAAAGAAGTGATGCCGCTTGGAAAAGCTTCCCTGCTGACGGCAAATATTCAGAAGCCGGAATTATGGTCGGACGAGGATCCTGCTCTTTACACCTGCGAAATTACCCTGCACCACAACGGACAGGAGCAGAAAGCCATCGAGCGATTCGGATTCCGCCATTTTGAATTTGTGGAAAAAGGACCATTCCGCCTCAACGGTTCCCGCCTTTTGCTGCGCGGTACACACCGCCACGAAGACCATGCGGGCGTAGGCGCAGCTATGACAGAAGAACAAATGCGGGCGGAAATGACGCTCATGAAAGAAATGGGAGTGAATTTTATCCGGCTGGGACATTACCAACAGTCGGACATTATTCTTTCTCTTTGCGATGAACTGGGCATTCTTGTATGGGAAGAGATTCCCTGGTGCCGCGGCGGTCTGGGTGGCGAGCAGTATCAGGCACAAGCCAAACGAATGTTGACGAACATGATTCATACGCATTATAATCATCCCGCCGTCATCATCTGGGGATTAGGTAATGAAAACGACTGGCCGAACGACTTCCCGGAATTCGACAAGGGAAAGATACGTAGTTTTATGAAGGAACTCCATGAATTGGCGCATCAATCGGACGATAGCCGGGTGACCGCTATCCGCCGTTGCGACTTCTGTAAAGATATCGTAGATGTTTATTCTCCTTCTATCTGGGCGGGGTGGTACAGAGGCATCTTCACCGATTATAAAAATGCTTCATTCCATGAGATGCAGCAGGTGAAACATTTCTTCCATGCCGAATGGGGAGGCGACTGCCATGCCCGCCGCCATGCGGAGGACCCGTTCATCAATTTGGATAAGATTGAAGCGGGCAAGGGAGCAGACGAACGCGCGGGAGATGCTTCGCTTTACGGTGGAAACACACGCGCTTCCAAAGACGGCGACTGGTCGGAAAGTTACATGGTGCGCCTCATCGACTGGCATCTGAAAGAACAGGAAACGATGGATTGGCTGACAGGGGCGGCATATTGGCCGTTCAAGGACTTCTCTACTCCGGTACGTCCGGAGAATCCTGTGCCTTATGTCAATCAAAAAGGAGTAGTGGAAAGAGATCTCACACCGAAGGAGACTTACTATGTATTCCAATCATACTGGGCGAAAAAGCCTATGATACATATCTATGGGCATACATGGCCGATTCGATGGGGCAAACCGGAAGAAATGAAAGAGATATTAGTCTACTCTAACTGTCCGCAAGTGGAGTTGATTGTCAACGGAGTGCCGCAAGGAATAAAGAAGCGTAACAGTCAGGACTATCCGGCGGCAGGTCTACACTGGAACTGCAAGTTACAGGCAGGAGAGAATACAGTCATCGCCCTTTCCAAAGGGAAAGCAGTCGTGGCAGACACGCTCCGGTTTGTATACGAAACCCGCACATGGGGTAAGCCTGCGCAACTGCAAGCGAAAGTCACTCATTGCGGCGGAGAAAGTTCAGGCGATATATCAATGGTGGAAGTCCAGCTGACAGACGCTAAAGGCGTACCCTGTCTGGATGCCGTAAACTATATAGAATTCGGACTGGCAGGAGACGGGCAATTAATCGAGAACCAGGGGACTTCTACCGGTTCACGAAAGGTACAGGCCTACAATGGTCGCGCAGCCATCCGTGTAGATAAAAGGAAAGGAGAATCGGTAGTATCCGTGCGGTGTGATATCCCGGAAGTTAAAACGGTGTTTGTCAGGCTATAAAGTTTAACAAGTATATCTGTTATTTTTAAAAATACACTATCTTTGCGTATACCGTATAGCTAAAAAATATTCCGTTAAATTTCTCTTTTATGAAAACATTGAAAGCTGTCTACCTAGTAACTGTCATTACCGGCTTGTTGACCGGTTTATCCTTGTCATCTTCCGCATCCGCCCAAGATATCTCAGGAACCTGGCACGGAAAACTGACTGTTCCCACCGGTTCGCTGACCCTTGTATTCCATATCAATCAGACAGGAGAAGGCACTTACATAACGACACTCGACAGCCCCGACCAGGGGGCTAACGGAATAAAGACGCAAACCACTTCGTTCAAAGATTCCATATTGACTGTGCAGACACCTGTTATCCACGCTTCTTACAAAGGAAAGCTGAGCAACGACCGTAGTATTAGCGGAACATTCACACAAGGCATTCCTTTGCCGTTGAATCTGGAAAAAGGAGAAGCAAGCCGCTCCAAACGCCCGCAGGAACCTCAGCCGCCTTTCTCTTACAAAAGCGAAGAAGTCACGGTAAGAAACGAACAGGACGGAATCAATCTCGCGGGAACATTCACTCTTCCCGAAAAAGGAACAAAATTTCCGGCGGTAGTCATGGTGACAGGAAGCGGTGCGCAGAACCGGGATGAGGAGATTATGGGACACAAGCCTTTCCTTGTCATCGCCGACTATCTGACGCGAAACGGCATCGCCGTATTGCGCTGCGACGACCGTGGCACAGCCGCCTCACAAGGCAACCATGCAACAGCTACCAACGAAGACTTTGCCAGAGATACGGAAGCTGCCATCCACTATCTGCGCGGCAGAAAAGAAATAAACACGAAAAAGATTGGAATCATCGGACATAGCGCAGGAGGAACCATCGCATTCATTGTGGCAGCCAATGATCCGTCAGTGGCATTTATCGTTTCATTGGCGGGAGCCGCCATCAAAGGAGACAGCCTGATGCTAAGGCAAGTGGAACTGATTTCTAAATCTCAGGGAATGCCGGATGCGCTTTGGCAAGGAACGAAACCGTCGCTGCGAAACAGGTATGCCATACTGCAACAAGCGGACAAGACAACGGATGAGCTCCAAAAGGAACTGTATGCAGACGTTACCAAAACCATGTCGTCCGAACAACTGAAAGACTTGAATACCGTACAGCAGATTTCCGCCCAGATACGTTCGATGACCTCGCCCTGGTATCTTCATTTTATGAGGTACGACCCGGCTAATGCCCTGAAGAATGTGAAATGTCCGGTACTCGCCCTAAACGGAGAAAAGGACATTCAAGTGGACGCGACTATGAACCTTACAGCCATCCAACAAAGAATCAGCGAAAACGGAAACAAAAATGTAACTGTAAAAGCCTATCCGAACCTGAACCATCTGTTGCAGACCTGCGAAAAAGGCACATTGGCCGAATACGGGCAACTGGAAGAAACCATCAGTCCGGAAGTATTGAAAGATATGACCGAGTGGATTCAGAAACAGTAAGGTGATCAGCAATACACTTTTTCGGACAACATTGCCTGGTAGTACATCCATCCCCTTGATTACATACATTGCATAAATTGACTTAAATCAAAATCTTTCCTACCGAACTCACCTTGGCCGATTTTGTTTTACCTTTGCACCCGCAAAAAAGAAGAAGGTAAAAAAGTAACAGGTATCAGGTATAGTTTGGTATGAAGAAAAGTCTGATTGCATTGGCGTTCGGCACCCTGGGATTGGGTATTGCCGAGTTTGTGATGATGGGAATTTTGCCCGACGTGGCAAAAGATTTAGGAATCAGTATCCCCGTTGCGGGACATTTCATTTCCGCCTATGCGTTGGGCGTCTGTGTGGGTGCACCCGTACTGACATTAGCCCGCAAATATCCTTTGAAACATATTCTGCTGGTACTGGTCACCCTGATTATGATAGGTAATATCTGTGCCGCTTTGTCACCCAACTACTGGGTATTGCTTGCCGCACGTTTCATCTCCGGACTTCCTCATGGAGCCTACTTCGGTGTCGGCTCTATTGTTGCCGAGCGACTGGCTGATAAAGGAAAAGGTTCGGAAGCTGTTTCGATTATGATTGCCGGAATGACCATCGCCAACCTCTTCGGCGTCCCATTGGGAACTTCCCTCAGCACTATGCTTTCCTGGCGTGCCACTTTCCTGTTGGTAGGCATTTGGGGAATCGTAATCATGTATTACATCTGGCGCTGGGTTCCCCACGTAGAAGGGTTGAAAGACACCGGCTTCAAGGGGCAATTCCGCTTCCTCAAAACTCCGGCCCCGTGGCTGATTCTGGGTGCCACAGCATTAAGCAACGGTGGTGTATTCTGCTGGTATAGCTATATCAATCCGATGCTGACAAACGTTTCCGGTTTCTCTGCCGAAAGCATTACTCCTCTGATGATTCTTGCCGGATTCGGTATGGTCATGGGGAATCTTATCAGCGGACGTCTCTCCGACCGTTACACACCGGGAAAGGTAGGAACTGTCGCACAAGCGCTCATCTGTATTATGCTACTCCTCCTATTCTTCCTTTCACCTTATAAATGGGCAGCCGCTCTACTGATGTGCCTTTGTACGGCAGGATTATTTGCCGTATCCAGTCCGGAACAAGTATTAATTATCCGTGTGGCAAAAGGCGGAGAGATGCTGGGAGCTGCCAGCGTGCAGGTTGCATTCAACCTGGGAAATGCCATCGGCGCATATGCAGGAGGACTGGCTATCAGCGAAGGCTATCGTTATCCTGCGCTTACAGGGGTTCCTTTCGCACTGATCGGATTTATTTTATTCCTGATTTTCTATAAGAAATATCAGTTCAATCCCAATTATCTTTAAGAGTTTTTGAGGGAGAGATATAAAGTTTCATCCTATAATAAATAGCAATATCTTTTAAAATTATTATCCTTGTGAAGTATATTAGCTGGGTTGAGTATAAAAAGTACTTCGATGACTTTGAGTTTTCACTGCACTCTATTAGAAATTCCACTGCACTGAACTAGAATTTTCTATGCACTCGGGTAGTTGTCCCCTTGCAAGGGGACCATTGTCATCTTACAAGAGGACTAATGTCACCTTACAACAGGACATTTGTCACTTTACAAGATGACAACTACAGAATTACGGACGGCAGGGTCGACGCATTATATTTTTTACTATCTTACAACTTGTATTTTATTTTTATATTATTGACTATTAGTGTATTATCTATTGTATATGTCGATTATTTTCCTTATCTTTATAAGATATTATAAAACATAAACTAACATGAAAATTGGCATAATTGACCTTTGTAAACAAATAGAAGATCCTAGGATGAACCGCAAAAAAGTACATAAAATGGAAACTATTATCTATATATCCATTGCTGCTGTAATCTGTGGCGCCCAGTCTTGGAATGAGATTGAGGAATTTGGCAATGCGAAAATTGCTTTTTTCAAAAGTCGCATACCTGACCTGGAGTTCATCCCTAGTCATGATACTTTTAATAGATTCTTCAGTATAATAAAGCCCGAGTATTTTGAGTTGATCTTTCGTAATTGGGTAAAACAAGTTTGTCAGGAGGTGAAAGGCGTTGTAGCTATAGATGGCAAGCTCATGCGTGGTCCAAGCCAATGTGATGGAGAGCATACTACGGGAAAAGAAGGATTCAAATTATGGATGGTTTCCGCCTGGTCTGCCGTTAATGGAATTTCTTTAGGTCAGGTAAAAGTAGATGATAAAAGCAATGAAATCACAGCTATTCCATTGTTGATTAACTCTTTGGAACTAAGTGGTTGTATTGTTACAATTGACGCGATGGGATGCCAGAAAGATATAACCCAGACCATTATTGAGCGTGATGCAAATTATATTATAGCTATAAAGGAGAATAAGAAAAAAAATTATCAACTAGCTAAACAAATTATTGACGATTATCAGGATAGAGATGAAATAATCAATAGAGTCACCAGGCATGTGTCGGAAAATACCGGACATGGAAGAGTTGAGAAAAGAACCTGTACTGTAGTCAGTTATGGTTCTATAATGGAGAAAATGTTTAAGAAGAAACTTGTGGGGTTGAAGTCTATTGTAGGGATAAAGTCGGAGAGAACAATAGTAGCAACAGGAGAATATACTCAAGAGGTCAGATACTATGTAACTTCACTTGATAATACCAAACCGGAGGAGATTGCATCTGCCATCAGACAGCATTGGTCTATTGAGAATAATCTTCATTGGCAATTGGATGTTACCTTTCGAGAAGACTACAGTAAAAAGGTGAAAAATGCAGCCAGAAACTTTTCGGTGGCAACAAAGATGGCACTTACCATACTAAAGAAGGATAAAACAACAAAAGGAAGTATGAATCTGAAAAGACTAAAAGCCGGATGGGATGAAAAATATTTGTCACAACTTTTACAGAACAATAATTTTTAATGCGTCTGCCCTGTTACGGACGGAAAATCTTTAAAGATACAAAAATAATTAGAGAAAAGCAAGTAGGCGGAACTTTATTGATTATAGAAAGAAAATAATCTCCAAATTACAGTTATCGTATATATAATGTTTATATTTGTCCGAAATAGCTATTGCATCTTTGTCCGCTATGAAAACAAAAAGCATTTTATACGCCATCATGAGCCTTCTCCTGTCAACCTTTTGGGCAGAGAGTGCCGCCAAAAACCCTTATTACTATTTCCGTACGCTGGACATCAAGGACGGACTTTCACATAATACGGTGAACACCATCCTGCAAGACCGGCAAGGATTCATGTGGTTTGGCACGAAAGACGGGCTGAACCAATATGACGGTCTCGTATTCCGTACTTTTCAGAAAGAGAACTCTTCTTTGGGCAACAACTTTATCACTGCCCTACACGAGGATGCCGAAGGAAATATATGGGTAGGGACTGATACGGGCGTCTACATCTATAACCCCCGATTAGAGAAATTCACCCCGTTCGACATTCCCATCGAAGGTACCGGTGAGACCATCAGCCGTACCATAACGTGGATAGATTCCGACCCGCAAAAAGACGTATGGATTTCGTCCGATTCCCAAGGGCTTTTCCACTACGACATAAAGAAGAACAGCTTGAAGGAGTATTCCGCAAAAATAGGAAAAGGAGCGCTTAACATCACCCGCTTCTGGTTCGGAGACAACGAATTGTGGGTGAACCGCTACGAGGACAACCTGTATCATTCGGAAGACGCCGCCCGCTTCACCGTTTTCCGGGATGCCGAAGGCGAAGAGCCTTTCAAAGGAGCTATCATCACCACCTGTGTCAAAGGACTGCACAATTGCATCTATATAGGTTCGTCCAACGGCCTGGCAGAAATCAACCTGACCACCCGCAAGGTGCGCCGCCTGTTAAACGACTACGTACGCAACATCTGCCTGCGTTCGGATACGGAGCTATGGGTAGGTACGGAACAAGGCATCTACATCTACAACTTGGAAACCGACAAATATATCCACCTCACCACCTCGGAGTCCGACGACCGCTACGCATTATCCGACAACGCCATCTACACCATCTTCAAAGACCGTGAAGGCGGAATGTGGATAGGCTCATACTTCGGTGGCGTCAACTATTATCCTCACCAATATACTTACTTCGAAAAGTATTATCCCCGGGACGACATGCGATACTTGGGACACCGCATCCGTGAATTCTGCGGAAGCAATGACGGGACGATATGGTTCGGCACAGAAGACAAGGGACTTTTCCATTTCAATCCCGCCGACGGTACAGTCACGCCTTTCCACCACCCTGCCCTGTACCACAACATTCACGGATTATGTATCGACGGTGATTACCTGTGGGCAGGTACTTTTGCCGGCGGACTGAACCGTATCCATCTTCGCACCCGGGAAGTACGGCACTACGAAAAGGGCGAAGCATCCAATACCCTCAATGCCGACAACATATTCTCAATCTATAAAAGTAGCACCGGCGAATTATGGATAGGCACGACCTCGGGGCTGATGCGTTACAACCGAAAGACGGATGACTTCACACGCATCCCCGAAATGAACAAAATCTTTGTGTACAATATACTGGAAGACTGCCACGGCAAACTGTGGCTGGCTACCTATTCCGACGGCGTGTTCTGCTACGACCTGCCACAAGAGAAATGGAAACAGTACACCCGAAACCCCGATAATCCGAACTCTCTACCCTATAACAAGTGTATATTCTCAAAACAGCGAAAATAGAGAATCACGTAATTACAAATGCATGGCATTTTCCGGCTTTTCTTTACCAAACTGCGATTTATGTCCTTCTCCGATGATTAAATATTCCTTTTTTAAGAATCATCGTTTTTTAAGGGAGGCTATATAGTTTGGAATAGAGGTTGTGCTTAACAATAAAAACTGTAATAGTATACAGGAACAGCCCAATAAGATATTACCGGATTCTGACAAGATTAGGTAATGTCTTATTTTTATAATGATGAAAATTGTTACCTTTGTATATATCTTATATTTACAATTAAGATTAAACCTAATTTTTCGCTTATGAAAATAGTTAAGGCTACCTACATCGTTATATTCATTACCGGACTATTAGCCGGAGTGTTCTTCTCATCCTCTGTTTCCGCCCAAGATATTTCGGGAACCTGGCACGGAAAACTTTCCATTCCCACCGGTTCGCTGACTATTGTATTCCACATCAGTCAAACGGAACAAGGCGCTTATGTGACCACACTGGACAGTCCCGACCAGGGAGCCAACGGTATCAAGACACAGACTACTTCTTTCAATGATTCTACTTTAATTATCCAGATACCTGTGATTCATGCTTCGTACAAAGGAAAACTGAACAGTGATAACACAATCAACGGAACATTTACGCAAGGGATGCCCCTTCCGTTGAATTTGAAAAAGGGAGAAGCCAGCCGCCCCAAACGTCCACAGGAGCCTCAACCGCCTTTCCCTTACAGAAGTGAAGAAGTCACCGTGAGGAATGAACGGGATGGAATTAACCTTGCCGGAACATTGACTCTTCCCGAAAAAGGAACTAAATTTCCGGCAGTGGTAATGGTGACGGGAAGCGGTGCGCAGAACAGGGATGAGGAAATCATGGGACACAAACCTTTCTTTGTCATCGCCGATTATCTGACCCGAAACGGAATTGCTGTGCTTAGATGTGATGACAGGGGTACTGCCGCTTCACAAGGTACTCACGCAACAGCTACCAATGAGGATTTTGCCACAGATACGGAAGCAATGGTGAATTATCTGCGCAGCAGAAAAGAAATAAATGCAAAGAAAATCGGAATTATCGGACATAGTGCAGGCGGAATCATTGCATTCATCGTTGCCAAAAAGGACCCATCCATTGCATTTGTCGTTTCATTGGCAGGAGCCGGCGTGAGAGGCGACAGTCTGATGCTGAAGCAGGTAGAGTTAATCTCTAAATCCCAGGGAATGCCGGATGTCGTCTGGCAAGGGATGAAGCCTTCAATACGGAACAGATATGCCATACTGCAACAAACAGACAAAACTCCCGAAGAGTTGCAGAAAGAACTGTATGCAGACGTTACAAAAACAATGTCGCCCGAACAATTGAAAGACCTGAATACCATCCAGCAACTATCCGCACAAATCAGTTCGATGACTTCTCCGTGGTATCTTCATTTTATGAGATATGACCCGGCCCAGGATTTGAAGAAACTAAAATGTCCGGTTCTGGCTCTGAACGGAGAAAAGGATATTCAAGTGGATGCCGCCATGAATCTTGCTGCCATTCAGGAAAGAATCACCGGAAATGGAAACAAAAATGTAACAGTCAAAGCCTATCCGAACTTAAATCATCTGTTTCAGACTTGTGAAAAAGGGACATTGACCGAATACGGGCAACTGGAAGAAACAATCAATCCGGAAGTCCTGAAAGATATCATTGAATGGATAAGAAAACAATAAGCCTATTAATTATATACTTTGCAAGTGCACATTTCTCTATATCACATTCTTTTCTTTCCAATTCTTGCAAATATTTGAAGAATTTGCAAGAATTAGCAAGAAAAGAATTATATTTGTAGACCCAATATAATATAAACAGATGGTATTATGATTGAATTCCCTCCTCAAATAAGTCAGGAAGAATATTTAAAGGTTCTTCTCACTGATCCGCTTGAAAAACTCAAGGCAATCATAGAAAAAAACAATGATAAATATAGTTATTGGTCTGATGTAAAATACCAAAAGGCTCCTGAAGGCATGTCGAGTAAAGAATTATGGTGCTACATAAAAGCATCACGGAGAGCAAAACGAATTATTGTATGGAAAAAATATGGCATATCCATCAGTATAACCAACGCCATGCAGCGGATGTGTCACGAGTTTGATATGAACTTTGGCGGCTCTTGGGGAAGTAATTCAATCATTCCGGCAGAAAACAAAGAACAGTATCTAATTAGCTCATTAATGGAAGAAGCAATCTCCTCCAGCCAAATGGAGGGAGCGGCAACTACCAGAAAAGTAGCTAAGGAGATGCTAAGAAAAAGCCTTTCTCCACAGGACAAATCTCAACAAATGATATTCAATAATTATCAAACAATACGTTTTATAACCCAAAATATACATACCCCACTATCATCCGAACTATTACAGCAGATTCATGTCTTAATGACTGAAAAAACGTTAGAAAATCCAGCAGATGCAGGAGCATACAGAACGAATGACGAAGTAGTAGTGGAAGATGCTATTACGCATGAAGTAGTACATACTCCCCCCTCATACAAAGATATCCCCTCATTTATTGAAGATTTATGCATATTCTTCAATGAAAGTGATTCTAAAGTATTTATTCACCCAATAATCAGAGGCATTATCATCCATTTTATGATTGCTTATATGCATCCGTTTGTAGATGGGAACGGACGTACAGCAAGAGCTTTATTCTATTGGTATATGCTAAAAAGTGGTTATTGGTTAACTGAATATTTATCTATCTCAAGGGTAATCGCCAAATCAAAAAAGTCCTATGAAAATGCTTATTTATACACAGAAGCTGATGAAAAAGACATGGGATACTTTATAGCTTACAACCTAAGAGTGCTAGAGCTTGCTTTTAAAGAACTACAAACTTATATCAAACGTAAATTAGATCAAAAACATCAGGCTTCTGTATTCTATAAATTAGATAATATCAACGAACGGCAAGCAGATATTCTTAGGCTCATTAATGATAATCCTAAAATATTATTCACCGTGAAAGAGCTACAAAACAGGTTTTCTATTACTCATACTACTGCCAAAAATGATATTGACGGTCTTGTGGAAAGAAAACTGGTTGATGAAATATCACTTAATAAAGTAAAGAAAGGATATGTAAAAGGAGAACTTTTTGATAAAACAGTTAAGTCTATCACATAATCTTTCCAATTCTTGCAAATTCTTCAAATATTTGCAAGAATTGGAAAGAAAGTAAATAGCTACAATTTACATATACTACATAAATCCCTCGTCATCAGTTTACACCAACATCGTCTAAATTGATTTAAATCAAAATCCATCTCATCGAACTCACCCTGAAAGATTTTGTTTTACCTTTGCAGCCAAAACAAATAAGCGGCAAATAATAGTAAGGTAAAAAGGTAACAGGTATTAAGGTAAAGTTTTGTATGAAGAAGAGTCTTATTGCATTGGCGTTCGGCACACTGGGATTAGGTATTGCCGAATTTGTAATGATGGGAATTTTGCCCGATGTGGCAAAAGATTTAGGTATTAGTATTCCTACCGCAGGGCATTTCATTTCTGCTTATGCATTAGGCGTCTGTGTCGGTGCACCTGTATTGACATTGGCTCGCAAATATCCGCTAAAACATATTCTGTTAGTATTAGTTACCTTAATTATGATAGGTAATATCTGTGCGGCTATGGCTCCCAATTACTGGGTGTTGCTCGCTGCCCGTTTTATTTCCGGTTTGCCTCATGGTGCATACTTCGGAGTAGGCTCTATTGTTGCAGAGAAACTAGCCGACAAGGGTAAAGGTTCGGAAGCCGTCTCCATCATGATTGCAGGAATGACCATTGCCAATCTGTTCGGCGTACCTTTGGGCACTTCCTTAAGTACCATGCTTTCCTGGCGTGCCACTTTCCTGCTGGTTGGTATCTGGGGAATTGTTATCCTATATTATATCTGGCGATGGGTTCCGCATGTAGAGGGTCTGAAGGATACCGGCTTTAAAGGACAATTCCGCTTTCTTAAAACTCCGGCTCCATGGCTGATTCTTGGCGCTACGGCACTAGGTAATGGCGGTGTATTCTGCTGGTATAGCTACATCAATCCGATGCTTACCAATGTGTCCGGCTTCTCCGCTGAAAGCATTACGCCTTTAATGATCCTTGCCGGCTTCGGTATGGTGATGGGAAACCTGATTAGCGGACGTCTCTCCGACCGCTACACCCCCGGAAAAGTAGGGACTGCCGCACAAGCACTTATCTGTATTATGTTATTGCTCATCTTCTTCCTTTCTCCCTATAAATGGGCAGCAGCCCTGTTGATGTGCCTTTGTACAGCAGGCCTGTTCGCTGTATCCAGTCCGGAGCAGATATTAATTATCCGCGTATCAAAGGGAGGAGAAATGCTGGGAGCAGCCTGCGTGCAGGTTGCATTCAATCTCGGAAATGCCATCGGTGCCTATGCAGGCGGACTGGCTGTTAGCGGTGGCTACCGTTATCCGTCCCTGGCGGGTGTACCATTCGCCCTGATCGGATTTACTTTATTCCTGATTTTCTATAAGAAATACCAAGCCAGAATTACAGAAGATGATATAATTGAAAACGATTGAAACTTTTCACTAAGCCCAAAAATCGAAAGCTAACATTCGATTCTTTATCACATAAAAGAATCACCCTAATATAAATTTATTTTCAGCCGGCTTATAACAAGGCAAAACAGTTGACGCAATAGATATCGGAAGAAATGAACCAGCCCTATTTCTTTTCTTTCGATACCGCAAAGGTATTATATCACAAGGGATTGAAATGACGTACTTTGTCCCAGATTAGCTTACTTTGTCTTACTTTCATCTAAAATGTATTTACTTTCATCTAGAATGATTTTACTTATGCACCGGACGATTTATCGTATATTTGGGATACGATAAGTATCTCAATGAGCCATGAGTCTCTTGATGACAAGTTCTGATTAGCTATAATGAAAATAAAATTAGCTATAATGAAATCGGGATTAGCTATAATGAAATTGAGATTAGCTATAATGAAAATAAAAGCAGCTATAGTGGGATTCTGTGCTATACATAGCATAGGAAGATAAACAGGCTGTGAGTTTTCTTTTTAATAGTGTACACGTGCGCAGACGCGAAAGAATATTCTTTTTATATGAAAAAAGCGTGTAATTGAGGTGGAGGGGGTCCACCTCAATTACACGCTTTTTCTAATATAATTAATTATATAAAGAGAATAAATATCATAAGTAAATGATAAAAACAAAACAAATGAGCCTTTGCATCTTTTTAAAACAACATTTAGCTGGCTCATTACTAAAAACAGATGAAGTCTACATTGGAAGAGACATTGATATCGTTCTTATCTGTTTTTTAAAGACAGAAAGCATACCACGTTTTCTTCGTTAGCTTAAAAATTGATTTTTAATGGACAAACTTATTTTGTTCTACGAAATTGGGGTAATTTCGATTAGTAAGTATTATCTTTGCAAACTACAATGAGCAGCCCGGCAACAAATACTCTTTATTTATCCGGACATTGTTACCAAACCGTTGTTCATTTGTATAAATCATTGATAATAAAAGAAATAATAGATTAATATGGCATTGCAATGTGGTATTGTAGGACTACCGAACGTGGGTAAGTCGACACTTTTCAACTGTTTGTCGAATGCGAAAGCACAGGCGGCAAATTTCCCTTTCTGTACAATTGAACCCAATGTAGGTGTAATCACTGTTCCTGACGAACGTCTGAACGCACTCGCTGAATTGGTGCATCCCCAACGAATCGTTCCTACAACTGTAGAAATCGTAGATATCGCCGGACTGGTGAAAGGCGCAAGCAAAGGTGAAGGACTAGGAAACAAGTTCCTTGCCAATATCCGTGAGACAGACGCAATTATCCACGTACTCCGTTGCTTCGATGACGAGAACGTGACACACGTAGACGGAAGCGTAAATCCTGTCCGCGACAAAGAAATCATCGACTACGAACTTCAGTTGAAAGACCTGGAAACTATCGAAAGCCGTATCCAGAAAGTGCAGAAACAGGCTCAGACAGGTGGCGACAAAGCTGCAAAACAGGCTTACGATGTGCTGGTTCAATACAAAGAAGCCTTGGAACAGGGCAAATCAGCACGTACCGTTACTTTTGAAACCAAAGACGAACAGAAGATTGCCCACGAACTGTTCCTGCTGACCAGCAAACCGGTAATGTATGTCTGCAACGTAGATGAAGCAAGTGCGGCAAACGGCAACAAATACGTAGATATGGTACGTGAAGCAGTAAAGGACGAGAATGCAGAAATCCTGGTCGTTGCCGCCAAGACAGAAGCCGACATCGCCGAACTGGAAACGTATGAAGACCGTCAGATGTTCCTTGCCGAAGTAGGACTGGAAGAGTCGGGCGTGGCACGTCTTATCAAATCGGCTTATAAACTCCTGAACCTCGAAACTTACTTCACAGCCGGCGTACAGGAAGTACGTGCCTGGACATACGAAAAAGGTTGGAAAGCTCCGCAATGCGCTGGTGTTATCCACACCGATTTTGAGAAAGGCTTTATCCGCGCGGAAGTTATCAAATACGATGATTATATCAAATACGGCTCGGAAGCAGCCGTGAAAGAAGCCGGAAAACTGGGTGTGGAAGGAAAAGAATATGTCGTACAGGATGGCGACATCATGCATTTCCGTTTCAACGTGTGATTATCGGTAACTACCGACGACTTATTAATTACTAATTCGCTAACAATATGAAATATCTCATTGCAGGAACGGGAGGTGTAGGCGGCAGTATCGCAGGATTCTTGTCGCTGGCAGGCAAAGATGTAACTTGTATTGCCCGTGGAGCTCATTTGCAGTCGATTCAAACGAACGGTTTGAAACTGAAATCGGATTTGAAGGGCGAACATACGCTCCGGATTCCGGCAACTACCGCTGAAGAATTCAATGGAAAAGCAGATGTGATATTTGTATGCGTGAAAGGTTATTCGGTCGATTCTATCGTAGAACTGATTAAAAGAGCAGCACACAAAGACACAGTTGTCATCCCTATTCTGAATGTATATGGCACAGGGCCGCGCATACAGAAGCTAGTTCCGGAAGTCACCGTTCTCGACGGCTGCATCTATATCGTAGGCTTCGTATCCGGCACCGGAGAAATCACCCAAATGGGAAAGATATTCCGGTTGGTATACGGCGCTCATCGTGGCACAGTTGTAAAACCCGGATTACTGGAAGCTATCCAACAAGACTTGCAGGAAGCAGGCATAAAGGTAGACCTCTCACCGGACATCAACCGGGATACGTTCATCAAATGGTCGTTCATCTCCGCAATGGCCGTAACGGGTGCTTACTACGACGTTCCGATGGGAGAAGTGCAGAAACCGGGAAAGGTACGGGATACGTTTATCGGACTTTCTACGGAAAGCGCCGCCTTAGGCAAGAAGCTGGGCATTGAATTTCCGGAAGATCCTGTCAGCTACAATCTGAAAGTCATTGACAAGCTCGACCCCGAAAGCACCGCTTCCATGCAGAAAGACCTGGCACGCGGGCATGACTCGGAAATACAAGGCCTGCTCTTCGATATGATTACGGCAACCGAAGAGCAAGGGATAGATATACCGACCTACCGGATGGTTGCGGAGAAATTCAAAGAATCTAATCATTAACATTAATCCAATATAGAATGAATACCATGCTATTATCCATCAACTGGAACCCGAACCCCGAACTATTCAACCTGTTCGGCATTTCTATCCGTTATTACGGATTATTGTGGGCAGTAGGAATATTCTTTGCTTATGTGGTTGTTCACTACCAGTACCGGGATAAAAAGATAGAGGAGAAGAAGTTTGACCCGCTTTTCTTTTATTGTTTCTTTGGTATTCTGATTGGTGCCCGCCTGGGACACTGTCTGTTCTATGATCCGGGATACTACTTGTCTCATTTTTGGGAAATGATTCTTCCTATCAAATTCATGCCGGACGGAAACTGGAAATTTACCGGATATGAAGGACTTGCCAGCCACGGCGGTACATTAGGACTGATAATCGCCCTTTGGCTGTATTGCCGCAAGACGAAACTCCATTATATGGACGTGCTGGATATGATTGCCGTAGCTACTCCAATCACCGCCTGCTTCATCCGCCTTGCCAACCTGATGAACTCCGAAATCATAGGCAAACCGTCTGATGTGCCCTGGGCATTCATATTCGAACGTGTAGATATGCTCCCCCGTCATCCGGGACAGCTCTACGAAGCCATCGCTTATCTTATCCTGTTCTTCATCATGATTTACCTGTATAAGAATTACAGCAAGAAACTGCACCGTGGCTTCTTCTTCGGGCTTTGTCTGACTTATATCTTCACCTTCCGCTTTTTCATCGAATTCCTAAAAGAAAATCAGGAAGATTTTGAAAACAGCATGATGTTCAATATGGGACAATGGTTAAGCGTTCCGTTTATCATAATAGGCGTCTATTTCATGTTCTTCTATGACAAGAAGAAAAAGAAAATAGCCTAAATCAAAAAAGAGGGATTAGCGGTTCAAACATCACTAATCCCTCTTTTTTATCAATAAAACAAATGCCATTTCCCTAATGTCAGAACAACAATCGAAAACATATCCTAAGACATTATATACATTTTCAGCTTATTTCCCCCTGACTATCTTCTTAATATCATTCAGTTTATTCAGCGCTTCAATAGGAGTAAGATTATTCACATCAAGATTCAATATCTCATCGCGAATCTGACAGAGAATCGGATCGTCCAACTGGAAGAAGCTTAACTGCATACCTCCACGATTCTCGCTCACTTCTGCCAACGGTTTACCTGCTATGCCCTGTTGGCGATTATCAGATTCAAGCTGTTTCAATATCTCATTTGCACGTTTCACAATGCTTTTCGGCATACCGGCCATCTTTGCCACATGAATACCAAAAGAGTGTTCACTACCGCCACGTTCTAGTTTACGAAGGAAGATTACTTTATTATCAACTTCTTTCACCGATACATTATAATTCTTGATGCGCTTGAAAGATTTCTCCATCTCATTCAATTCATGATAGTGCGTGGCAAATAATGTACGTGCTTTTGCTTTGGGATGTTCATGGATATACTCTACAATTGCCCAGGCAATGGAAATACCATCATAAGTAGAAGTACCACGACCCAATTCGTCAAATAATACCAGACTCCGGGAAGAAACATTATTCAGGATATCTGCCGCTTCATTCATCTCTACCATAAATGTAGATTCGCCGACTGATATATTATCACTCGCTCCAACACGGGTAAATATCTTATCTACCAAACCAATGTGCGCACTCTCCGCAGGAACAAACGAGCCGATTTGAGCCAACAGCGTAATCAACGCCGTCTGACGCAAAAGTGCAGACTTACCGGCCATGTTCGGACCTGTAATAATAATAATCTGTTGCGTGTTGCTGTCCAGCATTACATCATTGGCAATATACTTCTCGCCTATCGGAAGTTGCTTTTCAATCACCGGGTGACGTCCCTGACGAATATCCAGTACGTCATTATCCTCAATAATCGGACGGATATAACGATTCTCACGGGCCACATTGGCAAATGACAACAAGCAGTCCAAACGTGCAATCTGATTCGCATTAATCTGTATCTGTGGAATAAATTCCATCAATGCCTGTACTAAGTCCGTATATAGCTGCGTTTCCAGAACCAGAATCTTATCTTCCGCTCCCAAAATCTTTTCTTCGTATTCTTTCAGTTCCTGCGTGATATAACGCTCTGCGTTGACCAACGTCTGTTTGCGAATCCATTCGGGTGGAACCTTATCCTTATGCACATTACGGACTTCGATATAATAACCGAATACATTATTATAAGCTACTTTCAAGCTCGGAATACCCGTCTCTTCGCTCTCCCGCTGCTGTATCTTTAGCAGATAATCTTTTCCTGAATAGGAGATTTGCCGCAATTCATCCAAGTCTGCGTTCACACCGTCCTGAATCACTCCACCTTTATTTATCAGTAAAGGAGGATCATTTTTAATCTCTTTGGCAATCCGGTCACGAATAGAAATACAAAGATTCAACTGTTCGCCAATGCGATTCAAGCTCGCATTATCAGCTTCCATACATGCCTGTTTTATCGGCTCAATTGCTTGCAAGGCAACTTTCAACTGAACGACTTCACGAGGCGACACACGCCCTACAGCCACTTTGGAAATAATACGTTCCAGGTCACCTATCAGATGCAACTGTTCTTCAATCAATTCCTTAAAATCTGGTTGGCGGAAGAAATATTCCACTACGTTCAAGCGTTCATTAATCGGCTTCTCATCCTTCAACGGAAAAACCATCCAACGTTTCAACAGACGCGCTCCCATCGGGCTGATCGTTCTGTCGATCACATTGATTAGACTACTGCCTCCATCATTCATATTGCCAATCAGCTCAAGGCTACGCACCGTGAACTTATCCAGACGGACGTATTTATCTTCTTCAATACGTGCCAATGAAGTGATGTGACCAATCTGCGTATGCTGCGTCATTGTCAGATACTGCAGGATAGCACCGGAAGCAATGATACCGTTTTTCAAGTGCTCCACTCCGAAACCTTTCAGATTCTTCGTTTCAAAGTGTTTCAGCAGTTTCTCACGGGCAGTCGTTTCTGTAAATACCCAGTCGTCCAGCTCGAATGTAAAGAACTTGTTACCGAAATTACCTTCAAACATCAGGCGTTTGCCACGTTCAAAAAGAATTTCCTTAGGGGCAAAGTTATTCAACAGTTTGTCTATATAATCAAAAGGTCCTTCTGCAGTAAGGAATTCACCGGTAGAAATATCGAGAAAAGCAACTCCACAGGAAGCCTTTCCGAAATGAACGGCAGCCAGGAAGTTATTCTCTTTATAGTTCAGAACATTATCATTGATAGAAACACCAGGAGTAACCAATTCGGTAATACCACGCTTCACCAGCTTCTTCGTCATTTTGGGGTCTTCGAGCTGGTCGCAGATAGCGACACGTTTTCCAGCGCGAACCAGTTTCGGAAGGTAGGTATCAAGGGCATGATGAGGAAAACCTGCCATCTCGATAGTTTTTCCTTTCCCATTGGCACGTTTTGTCAGTGTGATCCCTAAAATTTCGGCTGCAACGATGGCATCCGTAGAATATGTTTCATAAAAGTCACCGCAACGAAACAGCATCACTGCATCCGGATGTTTTGCCTTCAAATCCAGAAACTGTTTCATCATCGGGGTGAGGACGATCTCTTCTTCGTTCACGGGTGTCTCCTTTTCTTTTTTATTGAGTGCATAATGTGATTATCCTTGCAAAGATAACGGTTTTTCGGCAGAGAATCAACGGTATGCTCCGATTCAATTTTCAAAATTAATGTTACATACCTTGAAATAAGGAGGACTGATTTCTTAACAAGTAGGGAAAAACTATTAAAACGTGTTATAAAACATGCTATTTTTCTTGGATAATTTGCTAATTTCCCAAGAGTCCGTATCTTTGCAATGTGTTTTTCATAGTATTAGATTTAAGGTTAACAAAGGTTGGAGCAAGGCGTTGCTCCTTTTTTTATGCCTATACGCTTCGTCCCTATTTGATATAAACCAGCAGAACTCTCTCTTTTTCAATCATCAGATTCTTTTGGCCAACCTGAAATCCTAGAGATTCGGTTCAGAGCAGCCCCACCTTTAAAAATAGATTCATTCCTGTCTCAGAAAGGAATGAAACAAATTCTTTTATAAATGCCATATTTTAGTTTTAATGTAAATATTATTACAGTAATAGATGCAATAGAAACAAATGGCGTTACCAAAAAAATGTCAATAAAACTCCTATGTATTTCTGATAGATAACACTGTTTTGTAAAGCACTGTTATCCAGTCGGTTACTATTCGGGGTTTTCCTTTAAAACCAACGCCCCGTTTCTCACCGAGAAACAACCTGTTCGACACCGAGAAACGAATTAACTGATAAAGTCCTAAACTTATAATTAAGGAAATTGTTAGTCTCTTTTATTTTTGACACTTCTATCGTAGGAATGCATATGTTGAAATATATTTCAATGATAATCTTATCATGTCCAAAATATAATGATATGGAATAAATTTATAACCATACATGAAACGAACCGTTTTGGGTATAGCAATTATGCCCCAAAATTGTCAAATTAAGCCACTTCTTTTTTGCCTTCTACAACATATCAAACTCCCCAATATGCAGTATAATGCAAAAAGCCAGTCGTAACATACCATGAACCAATTTTCTATACTTTTATAAAAATATAATAAACATCGAATGATATTCACTCAAACAAAAGCACACATTTTAAATACAAATATTATCATTTTTCTTGTTTATATCAGCTAATAATAATACATTTGCATATATTCAAACCAATATAATACAATTATGAATAAAATTACCATTTTTTCATTAACATTACTTTTCGCTCTAATTTTACCTTTATTTGCAAATGCACAGGTAACAGTGAAAGGTATTGTAACTGACGAAAGTGGGGTACCATTAGTAGGCGTATCCGTCCGCTATAAGGAGCTCCCCCAAGTCGGTGTTACCACAGATATTGATGGTAAGTTTTCCATCAAAGAGATGAAAGAAGGCAAGACACTTGTTTTTTCTTACATTGGCATGAAAAATGTAGAGCACTTATTGAAAGGAGCAACACCTTTTATCAAAATTAAAATGGAATCTGCAACAAGTGAACTGGATCAAGTTGTCGTTACAGGTTATACCCAAACTACTTTTAAGAAAATGACTGGTTCTGTCGGAATTATCTCGGCCGACCAGTTAAAAGACCAAGCCCAACCAACGGTAGACGCCCTCATGCAAGGTAAAATAGCAGGAGTGGCCGTATCAGCCATATCCGGACAACCTGGTAGTACACAAAAAATACGAATCAGAGGTACCAATACAATCACCGGAGATGGTGAGCCACTATGGGTTATCGACGGAGTTCCCATGCAAAGTGGAAGTACCGATATGCCTACCAGTGCTGAAATAAAATCCGGTCAATTTGACGACTTGTTCATGAATGGTGTCGCTGGCATCAATCCCAGCGACATAGAAAGTATTACTATTTTGAAAGATGCTTCAGCCGCTGCTATTTATGGTTCGCGAGCAGCCGGTGGGGTAATTGTTGTCACCACCAAAAAAGGCAAATCAGGAAAAGCCCAAATAAACTATTCAGGCAATGTATCAGTCACTTTACCACCCCAACGGAACTACTCTTTGATGAATTCACAAGAGAAGCTTGCCTATGAACAGGGATTATGGGATGAATTCTCTGCTCCTGGATTTGAAGCCGGGGCAAATGACTATCCGGTGGTAGGAGTAGTAGGCATCATTCGTGCTGGTAGGGGAAAGTTTGCCGGATGGAGCAAAGAACAACAAGATACGTATATCGAAGAATTAGGTAAAACGAATACCGATTGGTACGATGAACTGTTTCGCAACAGTGTTTCTACCACCCACAACCTATCCATTAATGGTGGTGGAGACAAATACACCTATTATACTTCACTAGCATATACCCGCAACGCTGGTTTATTGAAAAATAATGATTACGACCGTTATAACCTGACAGCTAATCTATCAATGCACCCCAGCCAGAAAGTCAAGATTGACTTTGGGGCATCCATGTCTTATCAATATTCAAAGTCCCCGGCACTGAATAGTCTCGATCCTTTCCAATATGCTTATTTTGCCAATCCATACGAAAGTCCGTATAACGAAGACGGCAGTTACCGGGCAGATGAAACATATTATGCACTAGGAGAATATAACAATAAAAAGACTAGTTCCAAGATTATACCTGATTGTGGATTTAATGTACTTCGCGAAATGGACGAAACTTCTTCACGCACTAAGAATATAAAAACAATGGTTCGTGCAGGAATTGATTACAGCATTATCAACCATTTGCGTTTTGTGGGTCTGGCTTCATATACTTATTCCACCAACCGTCTAAAGGAAATATATGGTAAAAACACAAAAGCAGCTTTAGACAACCGTCTCTCTATCGATAACAATACTAATAAGGAATATGCTTCTATCTTGCAACGCAATGTAGATAATGAGAGCTATATGGTCCGCGGGCATTTTGCTTATGATGATTCTTTTGGAGACCACTCTGTCTCCCTTATAGCCGGTGCCGAATTCCGCGGAAGTAAATCAGACGGTTTGTACAGCAAACGATACGGTTACGACGAAATCACCGGAAATGCCATAACCCCACTTCCTGATGACCCGACAGGAGTAGGCTACGAGAAGCTGAAAGCCTATCTCGCTGCTATTGATGGCTCGAACGGAGAAACATGGAGCGAACAACGCTTTGTCTCTTTCTATGCATCTGCTGACTATTACTACAAAAACAAATATGTACTGAATGTCTCTTTCCGTACTGACGGTAGTTCTAATTTTGGTAGTGACAAACAATTTAATCCTAACTGGGCAGCCGGCGCAGCGTGGAATGTTAGTGAAGAAGATTTCATGGCTTCGCTGAAACCCGTACTGAACAGATTAACACTCCGTATAGCAACCGGATTTACTGGTAACATCAACCGTAGTGTCAGCCCACAAATGATTATCAGTTACTACGATGACTACCGGAATATTTCCAACAATATTTATCATATAGGAAAAGTAGTTAGTCCACCGAATCCCAATCTACGTTGGGAAAAGACGCAAGACGTGAAAGTGGCTCTTGATTTCGGAATGTTTAACGACCGCTTGACAGGTATAGTGGAAGGATACTACCGGAAAAGTAAAGATATTGTAACAGGTGTGCAAGTACTAAGCAGCACAGGATTCACCCAACAGAAATACAATACTGCCAATATTGACAACAAAGGTATCGAAGCTACCCTGAATGGAACTCCTGTTAAAACAAAAGATTTCAGTCTGTCTCTTTCTGCCAACATAGCTTACAACAAGAATAAAGTGACCAAATATAAAGCTTCCTATAGCAGCATGGGATATAATAACTTATGGGAGGGCTATCCTGTAGACGCCATCTATAGTGGGAGATACACAGGTATTGACCCCGAAACAGGATTATATACATACCAGCTGCGTCCCGATGCTGAAATACACACAGCTACCGACTTGAATAAGCCCGATAATTACCGGTATTATCTAGGCACGAGTGAAGCTCCCGTAACCGGAGGATTTAATGTAACCGCCGAATATAAAGGTATTCGCCTTAGCGTAAACGGAACTTTTGCCACAGGAGCCAAAAATTTTGAATTCATCAAGTCGCCAACTTCAGCTAACACCGTAAGCGGTAATGGGGTATTTAATTACACAGAACGTGAACAAGTCTTCCAAAATGATTTGTTCGCACACCATCTGAATGTTCCGAAAGCAGCAGCCGACCGTTGGACGCCCAATAATACAAATGGCACTTATCCGCGCGTATGGAATCCGTTCGGTGAGGTTTACGGATTTGGCTATTATAACCCTATGCACAAAGAAATCACGCATGGAGCTTTCCTTACCAACTTATCTTATGCCAGAATTAAGAGCATCATTTTAGGATATACGCTACCTAAGAAGTTAATAAGTAATTCCGCTCTCTCCAATGTAGATTTCTCTCTGTCACTGAACAACTTCTTCACATTCACCAGCTATTCAGGCATGGATCCTGAAACCCCCGGTGCTACTTATCCGATAAGCCGTTCTGTGATGTTTAGCGTAAATGTTGGATTTTAAATAACAATAAACGATGAAAAATAAACTATTCATATCTATCTATTGTGGTCTAATGATATTGTTGGCTTCCTGCAACAATTACTTAGACGTAAAGCCCAAAGGAAAGATAATTCCTGAAACAGCTGAAGATTTTTCGACCATTATCCATTATTGGTTGGATCAGATAGAAAAAGGAAGAGATGACGTTATCATTCCCAATCCAGAAGTAATGACAACTTTAGAGATGTTTGCCGATGACTTGAATGCAACGCTTGCCAGCAATTTCGGCTATACGAGCATTTATGTGGGAAGTGCCATTAACAAAAATCAGGCCACTTACAAAACACTCTACTCTGTTATCAAAGACTGTAATATGGTTATCGGCAACATGGATGATACGGAATCCGATTTAGCTAGAACCCTATTGGGAACAGCCTGGAGCATTCGTTCTATTTGCTATTATAACCTTATGCAGCGCTACTGTGAGCCATACCAGCCGGAGACGGCAAAAGAGACTCTCGGACTTCCACTTGTCGACGATTTTGATATGGAAGCAAAGCCTGCACGCGCCAATCTGAAAGAAACTGCTGAATTTATAGAAGAAGGATTCCGAAAAGCCCTCTCATATAATGTGTCTAATGAAGACTTTATCTTTACTTCATCCGTAACAAAAGCCTACTTCGCACGTTTCTTCTTTTGGACACAGAACTGGAGTAATGCCATTACCTATGCCAAAGAAGTATTGGAAAAATACCCGATGCTGGAAGCTGACGAATATGTAGAAGCCATTAACCAGAAACAAGCAAAAGCACACAATGTCATTATCCGTTCATTCACCATGGATGATGATATAGGAACCATGAGTTACGCAACTGCACAAGCCGATATAAAATCAAGACCTGTCGACAGAAATTTGGTTGATTTATTTGCAGCCACCGACAATGATGTACGTCGCAGATGCAACTATGATTCCAAACGGATTGTCAATAAAATCATCACCACCAAGTTTCGTAGTGAAGAACTTTGCCTGATTATAGCCGAAGCCCACGCACATCTGAATCAGGAAACAGACGCACTAGGTTATCTTAACCAGCTTCGTTCCAAACGAATCACTCAGAATTATATAGCCTACACAATTGACAATCTCCCAGAAGTTTTCCAACAAAATATAAAAACCGACGCCACTGGGATCCCTTTGACAAAATTGATGTCAGCCATCCTCTGTGAACGCCGTAAAGAATTGTTTGTTGAAGGCGACCGCTGGTTTGAATTAAAACGCAACGGACGTCCGGAATTTTGGGTCGCTGCCAAAGGAAAGAAATTTATCACAGAAAAGTATCTTTATACTTTTCCTATTCCCAAAGCAGACATCAGATTATTTCCTGATTTGCTCATTCAAAATCCAGGCTACATAGAATAATTTATCCATAAAAAACAGAAACAGTTATGAAAAAGATACTATATATCCTATGTTTCATTCTCACAGGTTCTTCCGCTTTCTTGGTCTCATGTGATAAACCGGAAGAACTGACACCCAAAGTAGATAATACATCAGAAGATTATTTACTTCCCACCGGAAGTATCCTGAATGCACAAGACCGTGAAGAAGTACAAGCATTATGGGATGAATACAACAATGCCATTAACCAATAAAAAGGGATTAAAATGAAAACAAAAATCAGAATAACAGGCTCCTTTCTTCTAATGATTATACTAATCATAGTGTCGGCAGCTTGCAACGATGACGACTCGTCGGGTGCAAAGTTATCTTTTAGTCGCTCCATATACATATTACCTTCTAACGGTAGCCTGGAAGTGGAATTGAGAGCTTCTGTAGCACCTGAAACAGACTTAAGCATTCCTGTCATCATTGAAGGTACTGCCATATTGGATGAAGACTATGAAATTTCTGCTAACGGGTTCATGATAAAAGCCGGAGAAACAAGTGCCACTTTAACCATTACTCCCAAAAACAACCTGACTGCCAACCGTGAAATCCGCCTTTCCATCAACCCGGTTTCCGGATATACGCTCGGTGACAAGAAAATAGCGATCATCCCCGTTGAAGTGAAAGAGCACATTATGTATACTTTCAAGCCTGTTATCTATCGTCTGTTAAGTGAAATAGACATTAGAATCGAAGTGGAAGGAGAAAATAGCGGCAGCAGTTTCAGGGCAACAACAGACATCGTGTTGCCGATAGAAATAGACCCGTCCAGTACAGCCATATTGAACGAAGATTTTGAACTTGAAAACGGAATAACTTCTGTCACCATTCCAAAAGGATCTTACTACACACGTTTTAAGATAAAAATAAAAGAAGGAGCAGAAGATTATACAGGAAAAAACGCTATCCTTAAACTAGGTACACCAGTTGACAACTCCGAACTCTACTATCCGGGCTCATTTGTATCCTATAATATAAAACTGGATCAGTTAAAGTTTACTGACATGCTGGGCAAATGGAAACCTGTAGAGATTAAAGATAAAGACAACTATGTATATATTGGTATGCCTGACGAAGACTGGGTAAATAGTCTGCCGGAAAACAATGGAGCTAATGACTACCTGGAATTTGTACATCAAGAAGATGGTACAGATAAAATAATCCCATACCTGACGGGAGATTTAAAGAACTTCTTTTGCAATCCTCAAGGACACACTGTTGTTTTCGATCATATAGAGAAAGGCATCTATAACTGGGTAACTGACGAAGAATATGACGCTCCTTATTTCATCACCTCGCAAGTGAATCGTTGTTTCTCAAAGAGAAAAACAGAGCTTGGAAATGCATTTATAGGATTGGATAAGATAGATGATAATAATATCATCATTTACTTTCACGATTTTATACCAACTGATTTCTTCAGCTCAACGTTTGAAGAGTACGGTCATTATTTCGATGCGAGTTTCTTTGGTATAACCTACGCATTCACAAGGGTAGTAGAATAAACAAAACAGAAGAAAAACTTCATTAAAAATATAAGCCAATTAATTCATCTTATCACGAATTAATTGGCTTTTTTATATCTAATCATTTTATAGATTATATCTATTTCCGCAGTGCCTTCTCAATCGTAAACAACCGGTAATCATACTCCTCTTGCATTTCCCGGTTAGGTGCTACTGATTTCGCTCTCGTAAACTCACTTTTCAAATCCAACAGACAGCCATACCAGAATGGAGCCCGTTCAGGAGCAGAAGAATAAGGAATGCTCTCAATAGCCGTCATACCCCGGTAAGGACAGACAGTCTGAATAGTCAGTTTAGAAGAAGCATTAGCTGTCTCATCTTTCCCTTTCGGCACATTTACATTCGACCAAGAAATGACAAAACTCAGCAATTGTCCCTGTAAGAAACGTTTCCAGTCGTCAGGCTCCTTTCCTGCCCTTGTTTCCTTGAAAAGATGATTCTTCAAATCTTCAACAGCCTGCTGTTGCGTATAAGGGTCACTCGATTTGCTTTCGCTAAGCCAAAGGTTATTGAGCTGTATTAATAGCAAATTGGCGAAAAACTTCTGTGAATAGTCAGCAGCGCTACCTGTCAGCGCACAATGATTCAACAGTTCCCGATTGTCCAACCAGTTCATTTGACTGATAGCTTCCATCATCCACTGGTACGAACGACGTTGCAACTCTTTGGATACCGGTTGATAAGAAGGGTAACTATCCCCTTGATAACTGTCATTCAAATAGATTCCACCAACTTGCTGCAATACATGCTTCACGTATTCATCCGCCTGATTGATAATTTCTCCATATAGTGAGGCTCGTTTTTCATAGTTGAAATCTTCCTTGTCTAACCATTGGTTTGCATTCGCCACTACTTTACCCAAATTCTCAAAAGCAATGGTTGCCGCACGAATAGCATCATTTCCCAAATCCATCTCCATTCCGCGAGGATCATAATAAGCTTTCCTGCTCTGCGGACGTTTAAAAAGCAATAATGGGTTCTGATTCCGTTCAGAAACCAGCTTCCGCAAATCCGATAATTCTTCTTGCGGTGTTTTCTTATTCATTGGCTGATAAAGATAACGAATCGCCCAATGGTCATATTCTCCCAGCACTTGTTGCGTCAAAGGTATATCAGCACTATAATTATCAACCGAAAGTAAATAGTTCATCGGCAACTTATCCATGACTGACGCAGATAGCCCATGTTTTTTTACAAACTCTTTCGACTGAAGCGAATCTACCGGATAAGCAATAGATCCTGCCATATTATCCGTCAATCCCAGACAATGCCCCCAATGCCTCAACAATAACGAAGTCAATGCTTCTTCCACCAAATCTTCATCCGGCATCAACGTGCGGGCTTTCTCGTTAAAGGAAGCTGTCTGTAAGAAATAATTCAGCTGAATTTTCGAAGCTAAATTATGAGGGATATAAATATTGGCACTTATTATTTCTCCTGTCAACGGATCACTCCAATAATTATCCGTAATCTGACCGGAAGGTGAAACGACATACCGGATACAAGACTTAGTAATACTGTTGGCATCAAATCCTATATCTTTAGGGTAAGGTTTCACATCTAACGCATTAGAAAAACCTATTTTCTGAAAGCTTTTGTTCCATATCTCAGCGCTACGATACACACACTTCTGCCATTTTTCAGGCAACAGCGTATCCACATAGAAAACAACAGGTTTATCAACAGCCAGGTTCCAGCGATTCACCCAATACTGTATGTTGCTGCCTTGCTCCTTATCCGAAAAATTCACCTTGCCGCTCCATAAAGTTCCGATACGAGGATCAGCCAAACGAGGACAATAATCCCCATCTTCCGGTAATAACATAAAAGTACGCTTCACAACTGCGCTGAAGGGAATATTTTCTGCTATCGGAAAAATACCGAATAATGACATCGCTAATTCATAGCTCATATAGCATGAAATAGATACATTATCTGGATAAGAAGCTATTCCAGATATCATTGATTGTTTCTGTTTGAAAGAGGCTTTACGCTTCACCCAGCCCCCCATCGTATTGTATGCTTTCGGATCAATCGGATTCATGTATTTATCATCCTGAAAAACATAAGATGTAACGTCAATCACCAAAGCGCTGTCCGGAGAATAAGCCTTTATAGAAAACTGATTTAAAATGACATCACTGAAACTTTTTTTCAGCGCATCTCCGATACGAGAATCTTGTTCTGTCACCGGACGGTCCGCTACCTGATATAACCTAACCAAAGAATCGGACCGGCAGAATTTCACTTGTAAAGGTGCAACAGGGCAAAAGCCAACAGATGATTCCTGAGGGTTACTTAGTTTATCGACTACACCTCCCATCAGCAAACGTTTACCCAACACATCTCTGGGTATTTCCATATATACTTTATCGTCTACCCAATAAAGATTCATCAGTCCTTTAGTTTCGACGCTATTCGGTTTATCCTTCAACAGTTTTTCGTATGCGCTTTTGGGTTTAACCTGCTCTATTTTCCCTTTTTTCTTTTTTTTGGCAACAGCCTCCAAAGGAGAAAAGACAAACACACCAAATACTGATAAAAAGAGCAAAAAGATATATTTATTCTTCATAATCATCTGTTTAATGCATTATTCATTTGATGAAGCAATAACTGATAATGAAGCCGCGTATCTTTATCAACATGTTGCTTCCGGCTGTTTAATAAATTACGTATGCGCAGGAAATAACCATAACACATACTATCCTGGTTTTTGGGAATAAAATACTCTGCCATTGGTTCGTCAAATCCAGCCACTGGATTAAACATACGCCCCAGATCGGACGCACAACAACATCCTTTATGCCCTACACCTGTTTTATGATGAAAAGCAGCTAACTGCCCCCATGCATCTTCTTCACCTTTCAATGATTTAGTATCTTTACTCAATCGGATTCCGGCAGTCGAAGCCAGGTGTTTGATAAACAAATTCTGCAGTTTCATTTGAGTAGCACTTAATTTACGTCCTTGTATAGTAGGATTCCATATATATGTATAAATATCATTCATACATTCATCAACATCATATCCTTCTTCTTTACCGGCTTTTAATGCCGAGAATTCTACCCGGGCAGGAGCTTTCATCAATAATTTCATCATTACATCCCGCAAAGCATCCGATGGTTTCCCTACCATAGGCAGTACCTTCAGGACATTTTCATCATCCAGCCAATCCAAGGTCGCCAATTGCTCCAAAAAGTAATTCATCGCCTCTTTCTGCTTCTCTTTAGGTTCAACCTGCAAGGCTTCCACCTTATCACCAACCAATTTTTCATGCAAATAGATTCCTCCTATATTATGATATACATGCAACATATAAGTCAAATATTGCATGATTATACCATCGTAAATATCCGACCGATGTGTATAATCCACATCTTCTTCTCCTAGCCATTGATTCAGATTAGCCAGAATGTATTTCAGATTTTTCACTCCATATCGGGTTGCTTTCACAGCATCATCACCCAAATCTTCCGTTTGAGAACGAGGGTCGAGTATATCCGACTGCTGCTTGCCATACCGATATACAGGATTATCTGATAAATCCGTAATCCATTTCGAAGTGATGGCATATTCCTCTTCCGGAGTTTTAGCTTCCGGCACAGGTGTATAATTCCAGCGAATCAGATAATCGTCATACAAACCAAAATATGGCGGCATCATACGTACTCCCCGTTCCATATCACCAGGTTGTGCCACATAATTAAAACGCGCGTAATCCATAATGGAAGTGGTAGTACCATGCTTCTGCGTAAATGAAGGGGAACGGAGCGAATCTACGGGAATTACGGAAGAAGCACTCATATTATGCATAAATCCCAAACAATGACCCACTTCGTGAGAAACGACATAACGTAAAGCATCGTCCATCACCTCTCTCGGAATTACTTTATGACGTACACGCTTATCGGCTTGAGCAGTTTGAATAAACAGCCAATTATTCAACAATTTTATGACGTTATGGTACAGATATACAGAAGCATTCAATATTTCCCCACTACGAGGGTCAACCCACGATGGTCCCATTGCATTCTCAATCCCTATCGGAGCATAACGAATACATGAATATTTCAAATTATCCGGATCAAATTCCGGATCGTCTTTCGGAAATTCTTTAGCCTGGATAGCTTGTGTAAAACCGATTTTTTCAAATGGCTCATTCCATTGATTGACAGCTTCAAATATAGATGCTTTCCAACTTTCAGGAAAACAACTGTCTACGTAGAATACAATCGGTTTAATAGGAGTCACTTTCTTTCCTTCAATATAACCTCTCAAATCTGAAGGTTCCAAACGCCAACGATTGGCATAATAGATAGAACGGGTTGTCTGTTTAGCAGCTGAATATTCATTTTTCATTGTAGGAAAAATGCCAATTCTGCTATCCATCAATCGGGGACGATAAGGAATCGTATCCAATAATATAATCGAACGGGTTACCTTTGCGGTCAGAGGCTCGTCTTTTATGTCTTTCCCTTTGCCCCCAGTCAACGAATAAGTATAATTCAAGCAACTACGGACTGATATGTTATCTTCAAAAGCCTTAAAACTATCAATAAATGATTTGTTACTTTGAAATGAGGCCAAACGTTTACGTCCCCCTGATGTATTCACGCTGTATTTATCGAACGGGGACATTAATTTATTGTCACTTACAAAGAAATCGGTAACATCAAAAACAACTGCCGTACTGTCGTTATTATAAGCCGAAATATCAAATACTTGCAGAATGGCATTCATATTACTCATCTCAATAGCTGCCTTCAATCGGTGACCATTGTCATCACCCACATTATTGGTCTGCACTGCCGACAAGCAGACTTTATTATTCAATTTCTCAAAACGAAAATGAAGAGGTTCGGTAGGTTTCGAACCAATAATAGCATTCTTATTATCACTAATTTCTGTTACTGTAGAACCTAGTAACATATCACGCTGCAACATTGATAAAGGAAGTTCAAAATAAACTTTCTCCTTTACTTTATGTACAGTGATAAAACCTTCTGCTTTTGAATGATTAGATGAGAACAGTTTATCATAAGCAGTTTTTTCTTTCTCAACAGACTCCTTCTTTTTTGACTTTTTGCGTTTAAAAGAAATAGCATTTGCTGATACACTCCCTCCTAGTATAGAAAACACCAAAAGAGCCACCCAAATTCTTTTCATTTTGATAATAGTGTTAATTCATATTCTGTAATAGGATACAAATTTAAGAATTATAAAGAATTAACTCCAATAAAATCGACTTTTTCCTCCAGAAAAACTACACAATATTTTTTGTAATACATCGACCTATAAGTTACACTTCACTTATAAACTGCTCAAAACTATATTTAAAATCCTCATTCAATATTAGCTTATACTCCTTGGTGAATTGATCAAATGCAGTATATGCCATTCCCATGCGTTTCAAATCCACTAAAGCACGGCACTTAACGCGAACAGACTCTTCATCTAACGAATCAAATCGCAGAATACAATTTGAGATTTGTATTCTCAAGTTATCATTTCCTACAAATTGCTTGCTATCTCTTAACCGACTCAGAAGATCAATCATTGAATCGGAATAATCTGCTTTAAAACTATCTACCCAATCAAATTGCATATTAGGAAGCAATTGACCAAATGAAGCCAGACTCAATAATTTTTCTAGATCTTCCTTATGGACCACATCTAAAGGCGCCATCTTTTGCATCAATTGATTTGCTATAGTATAATCATTATATACATGCCCCTTATTAAGAAAGTACCAATAACCATTTGCTGATGATATCTCCGTATCTCCTACCTCTTCCAACAAAAGACGTATCTTACGTATATTTACACTACGGTTATTAGAGAAACTCTCCTCGGACTTATCATACCACAACAATTCTTTTAACTTGATATTAGAAATCCCCTTATTATTCTGATTGGAATAAAGAATAATAACAGATAATAATTGACGCATAATAGGCGTAAATTTTCCGGTAATGTCTTTTAAATCCCGATTAATTACCTGAAATCCGTTTAGCATATAAATTCCTGGTGTGGTGTTCAAAACAGGAGCTTCAAACGAGGAATATAGGTGGTCATTTTCTTGAATTTCTTTTTCACTATTTATATCTGAAACAACCCCTTCTTCTTTTTCACAAATATCTTGTTGTGAAATAGATATAGCTTCTTTCTTATCATGCTTTCTGCTATTCTTTAATCTCCACCCAATTCCCCCTAAACCTGCTACACAAATACATATAAACAGTAATTTCCACCAAGTCCCCTTGCTTTCCTGTACTGTTATATTTTGAATAGGCAACACAGGAGATGCAATAGAATAAATATTAGCTTCATAATTATTCCCCTCTACTTGGTGAACTGTTACAGCATAATAACATTTTTCTGAAGCAAGATAAATTAAATCTGCATGAGAATTAACATCTAAGAAAGTATAAGGTATTGTATCACCTAAAACAGTTTCTTGTCCATTCTCCAAATTTAAATCTTTCAAAACTAGAGAAGATAGAAAACGACCTGAAGAAAAAAACAATCCTTTTGCATGTTCACCTTTTTCTATTTCATCAACTATCAACGTAGAAGCAGCTACCTCATCACAAAGATTCTCCGGTATAGCCCACTTTTTTTCCAAAGAATAATCATTCAAGTTCAATTTATACAAATCCTTATAATGAACGACCCCATACTCCTGTTTGCCCAAGTCATTTCCCAATCCTCCATAAATATAAACCAGCGAATCGGTCTTCCCTATGGCACTCAAATAGCGAGGAGTAATCACATCCGGCAACTCTCCCTTTATCACTTCACCCGATAGAGATATTCTATTCAACTCACGGGTATACAAATGAAATCCATATCCCAGAATTTGTACAATGGATGAATCTTTTGGATTGAAAAACCGATTATGTTGTGTATAAGAAGACTGCCTTTTCCGTTGGATAGGAGTAGACCAACTTTTTGTTTGAAAATTGAAAAAAGACAAATTCTCCCCATCAGGCTTCTCAAAGTCATAATAAACCAACTGGCTACCTTTATCTTTCAAAGGAACAAAAAGAAACTGGTTAGTGATCCGATTTACATCAATCAATGGCGAGAAAACATATTCTTTAGTTGTACTCCGTATTAAATCATATTTGACAATACGATCTTTTGCAATAAAATAACATGCCGACTGATCTTCACACGGAACAGGAAAAGTCTTGGATGAAAAAGATAACGTTTTCCTATGTTTCCAATATATATGACTATTAATAATCCATTCCGGATTTGATATAAAAGCTGTCATCTGCCGAAACTTGTCCTGAAGCAAAGTGTCAGATACGGCTTGCTCCAACGACCATTCGTATTTTATGCTCCCAGGTTCCAGACCGATCTGTACATCCTTCAAAATAATAGGTGCCACGTCCGAAGTTGTGTAAGAAGCTAATTTATTAGCACCAAAGCAGACTTTAACAGAATGATTATCCGGGGCAGCAACTTTCTCTTTAGAAATAAGAGAACCATTGTTTCGGACATATAACGTATCATTTTTATACTCCAATTCTATCTTTATCCTATTCCACTCATGAATATCGATAGTCGCAGAAGAATGTATCTTTCCTAAATATTGCTGGTCTTTAATCAAACACAAATAAGGCTCTTCGTTCACAGGATTAACCAATATCAGATTGAGGCTATTTCTATTGTCAACAATCATACGACATACATAACCAAAATGCTCGCCTTTTTCCCTAATCTTCAAATCAAAAGAAACAGATAAATAATCTTTGAATCTCACTCCCTGATTGCCGGACGGTATGATGAATGAAGTACGTTCATCTTTTGAATATTCATAAGCATGAAAAGAAAGACCTCCGATATTTTCACCACCCCAAGTGACTATAGTCTTCGAGATAAATAAAATATAAAATAACAGTCGGATATATTTCATAGCAAAAGCTTATTTGAAGCAAAGATATAAAAAATATGTTTTTTCAATCTTAGGATATTAAAATAATATAGTTACTCTGCACCAATAACGAAATATATCCGGCTATTATACTCCACATCCCTATCGAACCGGCATCCGGGATGAACGCAGTTCTCCTCTCAAATATTTAGCAGCTTCACCTGCCAGCCAAAGATAATGATCGGGTGCTTCTCCTTCATAAGTTATAAAAGAACTTTCACCCACCGGAGGTGTATTTGTACATTTAAAGAAAGCTGTCCCCTCATCTATCTCATCAAACATTGCCAAATAAAGGCTCTCTGCTCCTGCATCTACAGCACCTTTCACCTGTTTCCAGAAGAAACGTCCCCCTAATCTCGGAATCATGTTCTGCGGAGCATCCTTTTTCATGTTATGCCAACTAAATCCCGGAAACAACACCGGCATATAATCTTTACCATTCGCTTTGCACCACTTTATATCTTCCTCTATCGATTTACGATATGGCTCATACGTATTATTATCAAAACGTCCTACCAACCATGGATGAACAATATCCGCCTGTTTTACCAGTTCAAGCAATCTCGTATCAGAAACAGCATCTATCGTTAATGTCCGCCAATGAGTAGGTACACCTACCAATATGGAACAACCTTCACTCTTCAGGAAATCAATGATTTTCTTTACCTGCTCATATCCATATTTACGGCGATCATTAAACCCTATTCCCCAAACAGCAACTAACGGTTTACCATGATGATAAACATAATGATTGTTGTTCCGGGAAACTAGTTTATACTTCTCACACAGCTCTTTCCAGTCACGTATCAATATATCTTCTTCACCGGCTTCCATACCGGAAAGGTCATACATCAGGCAAATTGCCCGGTCATACTTTTCTGCCGAAAGAACAGCATTATTCAGTATCTTATTATAATTATCCTTCCCTTTCTGATTTCGTATAGAAACAACAAAACGTTGCATAAATACCCCATCAATTCCATATTGCTTCATCCATTTAAAATGCAGATCTGTAGTAGAAGCATCATACGAACTAAAAACCTTTGCTGGTGTCTCATCAGGTAACTTAAAAGCCGTTTCATAGGTTTTCTCATATTCAGAAACATCCGGCCAAAGATCAATGGTACACTTGCCCGGTTTGAACTCTTTTTCTTTTTCAAAATGTTTCCAACCCAAACCAGCACCGTCTTCAGGAGTATTAAACCACCCCTGATACCCTGCCATCACTAAATTCCTTATTGATTTGAAACGGACACGACTCATCGACTCCGTTGTTTTTGCCGCCGGATCAGACATCACCACCTCTTTAGGAAGTTGATTTAAGGCAATAAATTCACTGATAAACCGATCCGGATATACTTTCACAAGATTCATCCCTTGATACCCTGTCCCCAGCACCTTTCCTACCGGACCTATCGTTATCATTTCCATATTGCCCACCTTTCCATAAGCATTGTTATGTAAATGCCCTGCAAATATTGCGTTTACTCCATATTTCTGAAACAAACGCACATATTTCTCTCGCATAGGCAAAGAGAAATTCGAATAATTCACAGGTTCATCCATCCGCTTTAGAAAAACAGAGCAATGAGTAAAAACAAACTTGAATCTGGCATCCTTCGTTTTCTGTAATTCCTGTTCCAGCCACTTAAATTGAACTTCTTCCCTCTCCTTGTCCTCTTCTTTTATTATATTTGAATCAATACCTATAAATGCACAATCACCATACCTAAATGAAAAATGGGTTTCTCCGTAGTTCTTTTTATAATTATCTATAGAAGCCCGGCTGACCTTACCTATATCGTGATTTCCCGGAATCATATAAACCTTTACTGAAGAGTCTATTTGAGCAATCATCGACTTATAAGCAGCAATCTGTTCCTTACTCTTCGAATTATTTACAAAATCACCGGTTATCACCACAAACGGAGGTTTTAACTGATTAATAGCTGTCACAGCCTTATTCATAGCCTCTGTTTCTGCCGAAATACTCTTATTATTATCTATGAAGCCAAATTGGGGATCACTTAATTGCAAAAAGAAAAAGGGAGCAGAATCCGCAGCTATCCCATGAGATACAAAAACAGCCAAGAGAAAACAAACGACCGATATTATTTTCTTTCTCATAAATTATTTATTGTTATCACGAGATACGACGATCTGCCTGATACATCGTATCCCGTTATTAATAACTATTACTTCTTAAATTGATTTCTGGTTATCTTCAGAAATTCAGATTTGTTTTCCTCCGTCGGTTCCAAATTCGTTCCTTTCTGGTAATTATTCCATGAATTGACTAACACAATGTTTTTACTTCCGATATTCCGTTTAGCTACATTACAGAAATTAATATAATCAGCAGTCTCTCCATCTTGCCCGAAAGTATATTTATAACTTGAAGTTGAATTGATACGGTCATTATAAGAAGGAAAGATACAAGGAACAAAGTCTGTATTCCATTTGGATATTGTAGTCTTCCAATTGGCCCAATTCAAATCAACAAAACTGAAAAAGGCATAATAACGGTCATACATATTCGTTGACCAGTCGTTCACTGTCACTCCATCAAAAGAAGCAATCTGATGTTCCTCATAATTCACTGGAGCTACCCAACCGGTAGTAAATTCTCCAATCGTATAAAGATCATACCCCAATTCTGATACAGCCTTCTTTAATGCCGGGATGACCAAAGAATAATCAATACTCTTCAATGCAGAAGAAGAAAGGTTAGACGGAGTTATTAGAATAACCGGTCTTCCGTTCATTTTATAATAGGCCTCATCATTAAATAAAGGCACTAAAGTATTCGTAAAGTCATTGATCATCTTATTCAAATTCTCTTCCTCTTGAAGCGGTTTGTCATTAGATACTTTCAGATGTTTGGTGTTATAATTGATCACTAAGCGGACTTTTGCATTGGTTGCCGTACGTACAGACTTAAAGTTGGTAATCAATGTATTATCTGCTGAAGCAGCATCCCAAGTAACTATCAGAAAGTCCAAGGCAGCCTCATCCGCCCAAGCAAGCTGTTGCTGTAACACTCCACTGGTTGTAGACAAATATTCACCCAACAAAGGAGTACCGGCATATATTTTCTTACCGGATTTTAACCAGCTGGAAGAGGAAGTTATATTGGTATAATAAGCACCGACTATCGCATCCACAGGTAAATCCGTCTGTGGTATATCATACACATATTTGCTCTTATCAGGAGCTAAATGATCGTCTTTATCACAAGATACAGCTAACAAAGCGATGAATCCGAGCAATATAATAGTTATCTTTTTCATATCCTTCATTTTTTAATTATTCGTCAAATAAGGGTTAGTCTTAGTGGGCAATGCAAACCATAACTTAGTCGACATTGCATCTTGTCCACCATCGAGATTTGCAATACCTTTCGTCAATTCATATTCATTGTTTGTTTTCTCGCTATCGGGATATACCAATCGCTGAGGAATATAAGCATAAGGATTATCCTGAGTGCCGGCATTCACAGCACCATATCCGGTTTCCGGCTGGAAATGCGGCGGGAATTCCAATACTTGGCTACGGCGAATCAGTGTCCACGCATCCAACGATTGATAAAACATAGCTATATATTGCTGCATGATAATCTGACGATAAATCGGATCAGGTTCATCAGAGGTAATAGCAGAAGATACAATGCCGATAAAATCTTTATAATAATCTTCACCTTCTTCTGTGACTGTGAGATCTGTCAATGTATTCCATTTAATTCCCGGAGTCTGAAGATAATTATTCACTTTTCCACCGTCTACGCCATATTGAGCCATCGAAGCGTTCACACCCGCATTGTAATAAGCCTCGGCTGTTTGCGAACCACTTCCCAAACCTTTATGAACCAATTCACTTTTCAACAGGCACACTTCTGCATAATTCATAATTACTTCTGCATAACTCTGCTCCGTGAATTTATCCTGTAATTGAGAGTAATCATCTGCCGTCTTTCCACTATGCGGGTTGGGAGACAAGCTGACTCCCGAAGGCAAATTAGAAACTTTCGGTTGTCCCCAATAAGGTGCCCAATGGAAGTTATCAGGCATAGAAGCAGCATTGGCAGGAGTGAAAAACTTCTCCAACCGCGGATCAGCATAGGGAGCCATATACATCAGAATCGATTCGCCGGCAGAGTGAAGCTTATCCAAATTACTTTCACGGTTGATGACCAGATAATCATAAAAATAATTTCTTGTATCTGCGTTATCTCCCCATTGCAAAAGACAATTATCTTCATTACTTGTCATCAAGTTCTGTTCATTTTCCATAAGTTCATCAATCACTTCAGTCGCTTTCGAACGGTCAGCATTACAAATACGAACGGCCAAACGCAAACGTAGTGAATTGGCAAACTTCTTCCATTTCAATAAGTCGCTGGATTTCTGTCCTGAAGGAAAAATAGGGTCTGCTTTATAAACATCTCCATCCATCTTCAACCCGTCGGCACATGCTTTCAAATCATTCAGCATAGCATAATAAATATCCGATTCCTTATCGTAAGGCACTCTCTCGCCGGCATTAAATGCCTGACTTTTAGGAATACCTCCCCAAATAGAAACTGCTTGTGAGAAAAGATAGTTTTCCCATATTTTAGCAATAAGTACACGATTGTGATATTGCTCGTCATTTTCCATTTGCGTTTGTATAAAGTGAACAGGAAAAATAGCATAGTTATATACATTCTTCCAATATGAATCATTGGTTGAACCTTGATTTCCATACCGTTGTACCTGTCCACCGGTAGCTCCACCATAATAATGGCTATAGTTGGCCAACAACACTTTTTTCATGCTTCCGCAAAAAGCATTCAGCGTATAATAAGAACTCGTATTGAACAAATATTCTGGATTAATCTCATTCAGTTCATTGGGATTGGCATTGGCAGATTCAAAGTCATTCGTACACGAAACGAAAGAAATGGCCATTGCAGCAAAACCGGCTAATAATATTTTAATCTGTTTCATAATATTCTATCTTTAGAAGGTTAGTTTAATATCAAATCCGACAGAAGATACGGGCGGCATTCCTCCATATTCTATACCTTGAGCATTTCCTGATGAAGAAGAAGCCTCCGGATCTATGCCTTTAGGAGTGTTTTGATGAAGAATAGCCAAATTACGTCCTACCACAGCCAGTCGTAGACCACTAATCGGCAATTTCTTTAGGATAGACTTCGGAAGACTGTAGGCAACAGAGAGTTCACGGAATTTAATATAGGAAGCATCAAATACAGATCTTTCATCAAAACTAGCATAGCGGTTATTAGGTTTGACAAACAAGAGACAAGGCGTTCCGTCTTCAAAATAAGCGTCCGGATATTGATAACCGGAAGTTGCCTTCGCGCTACTCTCACCATAAATCACATTACTCAAATAATATCCTTCACGTCCTTCGGCAGATTCGGCAACAACACCGGCTGTTGTCGCTCTATTCCATGTTCCCGAATAAAGAGTTCCTCCAATACGTGCATCAAACAGGAAACTAACTGTAAAATTCTGGATTCTGAAATTGCTTCCAAAACTTCCCGTCCATTTCGGCTCGGCACAGCCTAAATATTGCGTATTATCCGTTACCAATATTTTACCTGAAGAATCGACTAATTTACGTCCCTGGTCATCACGTTTCCAAGCACGTCCCCGAATGACTCCATAAGGCATGCCTTCTTCCAACATGATACTGACATTACTTGATTTCAATAATTGCACATTAGGATTTCCGTCCACTACCTTAATCACTTCCGACCGATTACGCGCCCAGTTGATATTTGCATTCCATTCAAACAATTTGGTCTTGACCGGAGTAGCAGACAACACAACTTCCCATCCTTGATTACGTACATGACCTGTATTCAAGAATTTAAAACTATAACCGCTAGGCACCGGCAAAGCGACTTTCGTTATCAAGTCATAGGCATCAGAACGATAATAAGTTACATCTACACCCAAACGATTATGGAAAAAGCGGAGATCAGCTCCAAGTTCCAAAGAACGGTTACGTTCCGGCAAAAGTTGATCATTATTTAAAGTTGTACTAATGGTTTGCAAAGGTGAACCATTATAAATGCTACCCAACTTATAGGTTTGATTAATCCGATATGGATCTGTGTCAGAACCGGCATAAGCAAAAGAAGCACGAATCTTACCGAACGACAAGATAGGTGATTTGATCTTAAATGCATCGGTAAAAATAAACGTAGCACCAAAAGAAGGATAAAAATAAGAGCAATTATCCAGTGGTAAAGTAGACGACCAGTCATTGCGGGCCGTTACATCTAAATAAACATAACTATTGTAACCTAATGACACCGAGCCATAGGCAGAACGGATTATCTTCTTAGATTGCAGTTGAGTGGCACTAGGATACTCATTCGAGTTAGAAATATTCTTGAAATCAGGAACCAATATGCTATTCACGCTTTCCGTTCTTTTCTCCGAGTTGCGTTCATATCGGCTAATACCGGCAATGGCATTGACTGATATTTTATGAAATGTTTTATTATACATCAATAAAGCTTCAAAGTTAGTAGAAGTACTGTTATTGATCCAGTTCTTCATACCACCGTCCACATCACTACGTGCCCCCAGATTAAAGAACTCCATTCCTTTCCACCAATAAGCATCCAGTCCGGCTTTACCTACCGCCTTCAAGCCCGGAAGTAATTTTACTTCCAGATTCATCGATCCGCTCACCCTGTCACGCGTGTCAGAGTTCGTATTTTCATAAATATTCCAATACGGATTATAACCACGTTCACCAATCGGAATCATTTCATTTCCATTTTCATCCTTATAATGTTTCAATACATCAATAGAAAGCGAACGGGGAAGAGTAACAAACGCATATATAGGATTCTTATCCGAACCATTCATATATTGACGGTTGTCTACCTTTTCATGTGAGTAAGTCATTTTAGAATCTAAAGTCATCCATTTGGTAATCGTATTCATCAACCGGAGATTGAATATATCTTTAAAGCTTTCATTGATACCATGTACTACACTATTACCCTTACTTCTCGTATACGATACGCGATAATTATTCTTTTTCGAACCACCTTCCACAGCCAATGTATGTGTGTACCGATGGGCGGTTTCGTAGAAATCCTTCACATTGTCCGGATGTGAAGAATGAGTAGTAAGTACACCGTCATGTCCATAGATAACCTGATCCCACAAAGGCGCTCCCCAGCTACGCAATTTAGCACCTGCAGAAGAATTATAACCACTGAAATTCGGTAAATCTGTTGGTAATCTGTTACCATTAGGTTGAAGCGTCAGTTTGTGGTCAAGCAAATAAGAGTTTTCTCCCGTTCCCCAACCATTCTGATAATCTAAAAACTGGTTCACTTTTTCAACTTGAAAATTTCCGCTATAAGATACTTTTGTTTTTTCGAATGTGCTCGAACGTTTAGTTGTCACCAATACAACTCCCTGTGCTGCACGCGAACCATAAAGTGCAGCTGCATTCGGTCCTTTCAGAATTTCAATGCTTTCAATATCATCCGGATTGATATCCGCTACCGGATTACCAAGGTCGGTAGAACCTGTACCACCATCAACGGTCACACTTGTATCACCCGGTTCATTTTCAATAATCATACCATCAATCACGAATACGGGCTGTGAGTTTTCAGTCAGTGAGCTTGTTCCGCGAATAACAATACGCGCACTACCATTGCTCGTTCCCGGAGGAGTAATGGTAACCCCCGCCACCTTACCGGAAAGAGAAGATATCAGATTGCCACTACTATTTTCTGCCAAGGCTTCCGCATTTACACTCTGCCGTGAATAATTAAGACTCTTAGCTTCACGCGTCACTCCGAGAGCGGTAACAACCACTTCATCAAGAGCCTTCGCCGTGCTGGCCAAAGATACATTGATGTGAGTCAAACCGGTAATTTTAGCCGTTTTCGTCTCCATTCCGACATACGAAAATTTCAATTCTTGACATCCATTAGGCACATGAAGTGTAAACGTACCATTTATATCGGTAATTGTGCCTACCGATTTAGCGTTCGTCTTACCATCCGGATCAACAGCTACCACCGTAGCTCCTATGATAGGCATTCCATCCGCAGCATCTGTCACTTTACCCGTTATACGCTTTCCTTGCGCATAACCCGATACACTTATTACTAAAAAGAATAAGAATAGGAAGTAGTTTTTCATAATACTTAATTATTAAATTAAAGAATACAGTATTGATTAATGCATTAAAGATGAACCAAAGATATTTTATGGTGATTAATATTAGATTAATATTCTCTTAATGGCGAGACTTTACAAAAAAAATATTTGTAGAAGATAGATTTTAAGGTTACATTAAGTTTTCATTAATCAAACTACTATATATTTACAGCAAATCTAATTAAAACCATCGAAAAATAAAAAAATCTGTTTATGTACAAGAGAAAATTCATTCCGTTAGTACTGTTAATGATTTTAATCGTCAATGGATGCAGCAACAAGCAAGAGGTAGTGTCAACTCCGGTTGACTATGTAAATCCCTATATGGGGAATATCAGTCATTTGTTAGTTCCTACTTACCCAACTGTCCATCTTCCCAATAGTATGCTCCGCATCTATCCGGAAAGAGCAGATTACACCTCTGATAAAATAAAAGGCTTACCGGTCATTGTCACCTCGCATCGGGGAAAGTCTGCATTCAGCCTGTCTTTCTATCAGGGAGCAGAGAGCGGATTACAACCGGTATATTACTATTGTTATGATAATGAAGTGATAAAACCCTATTCCTATTCTTCCTATTTTGAAGAAGAAGAGGTTTCCACTAAATTCGCTCCTTCCCACCAGGCAGGAATCTATGAACTAAGTTTCCGGAAAAACGACGCTCCATATTTAATACTTAGTACCACCAATGGTGAGCTTAAAACTACGGAGAATACCATTTCCGGTTATCAGAACATAGATCATCAAACCAAAGTATATGTTTATATGGAGACTTCCGCACTGCCGGAAAAAACGATGACTGTCAGCAAAGAAGAAATAAATCACAGCCACACTGCCATAAAAGGCAAGAACGTGGGTATCGCTCTCTTATATTCAACAGATATAAAAACAATCAAAGTTCGCTACGGTATTTCCTTCATTGATGAAAAGCAAGCAAAAGCCAACCTACAGCGGGAAATAAAAGATTATGATGTAGAAAACCAGATGAACATTGCCAAAAACATCTGGAACCAAACATTAAGTAAAATCAAAGTGGAAGGAATAGACGAAAATGCAAAAGCAATATTCTATACTTCCCTCTACCGGACTTACGAACGGATGATTTGCCTTTCGGAAGACAACCGCTATTACAGTGCTTTCGACAATAGTATCCACAAAGATTCTGTCCCATTTTATACCGACGATTGGATTTGGGACACGTATAGAGCAGTCCACCCCTTACGTGTTATCATCGAACCACAAATGGAAGCTGACATGATTCAGTCTTTTATCAGAATGGCACAGCAAATGGAACATAACTGGATGCCTACATTTCCTGAAGTTACGGGAGACAGCCGTAGAATGAATTCCAATCACGGTGTAGCCACTGTTATTGATTCATATATAAAAGGAATCCGTAACTTTGATTTATCAGCTGCTTACGAAGCCTGCAAACTTGGTATTACAGAAAAAACGTTAGCCCCGTGGTCAGGCATAAAGGGAGGTGAAATCTCAAAATTCTATTGGGAAAACGGATATTTACCGGCATTGGCACCGGGAGAACAAGAAACAGCTGACGAAGTACACCCATTTGAAAAACGCCAACCGGTAGCCGTCACTCTAGGTACGTCTTACGATGAATGGTGCCTGGCACAAATAGCCAAACAACTTGGGTATGAGAAAGACTATAACTACTTTCTACAAGGGAGTAAAAACTATCGGAATATTTTCAATCCTGAAACAAAATTCTTCCATCCCAAAAATGCAAAAGGCGAATTCATAGAACCCTTTGATTATGCCACTGCCGGCGGATTAGGTGCTCGTGAAGCATACGGCGAGAATAACGGTTGGATATACCGATGGGATGTTCCCCATAATATTGCTGATTTAATTGAACTGATGGGAGGGAAAGAAGCATTCAGAAATAATCTTGAAACGATGTATAACACTCCATTGGGCGAAGCCAAATATGTATTTTATGCGCAATTACCGGATCATACGGGTAATGTAGGCCAATTTTCAATGGCTAATGAACCCAGTATGCACATTCCTTACCTGTACAATTATATAGGAGAACCTTGGAGAACTCAAAAAAGAGTAAGGACATTGCTCGATGAATGGTTTAGAAATGACCTGATGGGACTCCCGGGCGACGAAGATGGCGGAGGAATGTCAGCATTTGTAGTCTTCTCCATGCTAGGTTTCTATCCTATTACTCCTGGTTTGCCTATTTATGTCATCGGAACTCCTATGTTCGAAAGAGCAGTTATTGAAACAGGAGCCGGCAAATCATTCGAAGTCATTGCGCACAACTATTCGCCGACAAATAAATATATCCAATCAGCCAAATTAAATGGCAAAGATTGGAACCAGTCCTGGTTCGAACATAAAGAACTGATGAATGGCGGCAAACTGGAATTTACAATGGGAAACACTCCCAATAAGAATTGGGCGGCAGACAGCGTGCCCCCTTCTTTTGAAATGAATAAATAACAGAATATGAATAAAATATTATTTGTCCTTTTATCGCTTTTGACTTCTCTGCAATCATACTCCCAAGAGCAAAATGAAAAAGAAGTTTCATTTCTCTTGTTGGGAGATATACACTATGATTTATTGGAAGATCACGATATGGAATGGTTATCCACCAAACCGGATGATCTGCGCCAAGTTACCAAAGAATATTCAATATTCACGAAAAATACATGGCCGGAATTTTCCCGGATAATCAGCGGGAAAGTTCAAAAACACCAGCCGTCAATAAAAGCTGTTCTGCAAATGGGGGACTTGTCAGAAGGACTGGCCGGTTCTCCACAAAAAGCAATACAGATGGCTAACAGTGCTTTTAAAGCTGTCAACAAAATGAATATGAAAGTACCTTTCATTATGACTAAAGGTAATCATGATATCACAGGGCCAGGGGCTAAAGAAGCTTTTGAAAAAGTATACTTACCCAATATGGCAAGGTTGGCAGGACATCCATCCTTACAGTCAGCCAATTACACTACTACTCTTGATGATGTATTATTTGTGTGTTATGATCCATGGGATCGGAATCCGGAAGGGCTACAACAATTAGAAAAGTCATTAGCCGGCTCGAAGGCAACTTACAAGTTTGTCATGTTACACGAGCCTGTGATTCCGGTAAACGAAAGATGCTGGCATGTATTCCGACAAGATAATGCCAAGAGGGAACAATTGCTGCAAATCATTGCCAGTCAACAAGCAATCGTGCTCTGTGCACATCTGCATCTATACTCCGTTGTCTGTCGGGACACTCCTTGGGGACCTATCGTCCAGATTCTCGTCAACAGTGTCATCAAAGATAAAAATATGCTGGTTCCGAAAAATGTAGTTGCAGACTATGGTCCTGAATTTGTAACGGCACACCCACAATGGCAACCTTCTACTCTACAACAGCGTATGGAATGGATTGATAAAGAAACTCCCCATATCCGTTTTTTCAAACAAATGGATTTACCGGGCTACGGCATCCTTTCTATTGACAAAGAAAACAACAAGATGCAATTAGAATATTATGCCGCATTTGGAGAAAAGCCATACGATACAGTCAACATATCCGAATTACTTACTTCTAATTAAAAACATATTAGCCATGAATGTAAAATTTAAAGCTCATTTATTTATTTTCTCCTTATTCTTTTGCTATAATCTATCAGCACAAGAAATCGTCAAAGGAGATTTTAAGAACGAAAATCCACAAAGTTCGTATGTTCCTTCATTTGACATGGATGCTACCGACAAACCGGTGAAGAATGTCATCTTAATGATAGGTGACGGCATGGGACTGGCACATATCTGTTCAGGAATGTATGCCAATCAAGGACAGCTTACTATCACTAATTTAAAAACATGCGGTTTCGTCAGAACGCAATCCGCCAACAAGTTTACAACAGATTCAGCTGCTTCCGGAACTGCTTACTCAACCGGAAAAAAAACTAAAAACGGAGCACTCGGAATGGATGAAAATAACCAAGTTATTCCCAACTTACCGGAGAAGTTATCCGGCTATGGCTACATTTCAGGAATCGTTACCACTGACAATCTCGACGGAGCTACTCCTGCTGCTTTCTTTGCTCACCAACCGGAACGTGGAATGTCTAAAGAAATATGGGCAGATCTTCCTAACAGTAAGCTGACATTCTTTTCTGCCGGTAGTTATGAACTATTTGAAAAACAAGCACCAAACGTTCAAAAGGAAATCAAAAAAGAGTTTACCATCATAGAAGAACCGAATGACAAAGCCATCAAGAAATCTAAAAAACTAGGATATTTACCCACAAAGAGCAAAACGGCTTCTGTAAACGAAAACCGGGGAGATTTCCTTCCGTCTACCACCCAAATGGCTATTGACTATCTTTCGAGCAGGAGTACTAACGGTTTCTTCTTAATGGTAGAAGGTGCCCGAATAGATAAAAGTGCGCACAACAATGATTATTCGGCAGTTGTCCGTGAAGTATTGGACTTTGACAAGGCGGTAGAAGCTGCTATCAGATTTGCAGAAAAAGATGGAAATACATTAGTGATTATTTCAGCTGATCATGAAACCGGAGCATTAGCTTTACGTGACGGAAACATAAAAGAAGGCAAAATGAAAGCAATGTTTGTATCTAAAGGACATACACCAATCATGGTTCCACTGTTTGCATACGGTCCACAATCCAAGCTTTTTGGTGGTGTTCAGGAAAACAGCGATGTTAGTAATAAAATTCTCCAATTACTCGCTAAATAAGATATAAAACAGATCTGTCATTCAAACTGAAATAAGAAAGAATTTCTTCTTTGCATATAGAAAAAATTCTTTCTTATTTCTTTTCTGCCAGATAAACACCCAATTATAATACAAGCTGCCCCATCAAAGTAATCCATGTAATTCGCAATGAAGCAATTGCCGTATTTCTTTATTTTGAGAATACCCCTACTTTTTTCTATCTTTAAATAAAGCGATTATGACTACTTTTAGAATAGGATAAAAGATGATCAAAGCCCTCGCACCCCAAATGGTTAAAAGTAGACCTTGCAAGATGGGCATTATTTGAATTTTATATGGATCCTTGAACAATCCTAAAACACATAAACTTATTCCACTTAAAAAAATCACTAAAAAGAATACTGCACATATAAAAATGGGAAACGGACCGTCATATTCAGTAAAATCGGCTAATCCAAGCCATTTCTTCCATTTTCTCCGCCGTTCTTTCCTCCTTTCTTCCGGTTCCCTTTCTTTCCTCATTCTCTCCCACTCTATCACACGCCGACGGAATTCCTCTTGGGGACGCTGTAAGCTGAGATTGTATCTCCGCATCTTTTCGCTGATGCGTTTCTTTTTTCTTTTTGTCATTCTTGTATTTGTTATTTCTTATGTGTTTTTACCTATTTATTTCTTTTCTGCCTGATAGACTCCAAAAATAATGCAACCTGCTCCCAATAATGTAATCCACGTGATTTTTTCGTGGAGAATGATAACCGAAGCTACCATAGTCACCAACGGATTGAGATAGATATAATTGGAGGCTCTAACGGTTCCCAACTGTTTCAATACCACATTCCAAAGGACATAACAAACCAAGGATGCCAGGACGGCCAGAAATAAGAGATTGGATAATACAACCGGTTTTAAAAGTACATCGAAATCCGGTTGCAGCGGATGAAGAAGAAAGGCGGGAAGTATGGTCAATACTCCATAAAAGAATATTTTGCGGGTGATAAATACAGTGGGGTAACGCCCTGTCATTTTCTTTATCACCAAACTATAAAATGCCCACGACAGGGCGGCAAGTAAAGTGAGCAAATCCCCTACTGGAGATAATTTGAGTACAAAACTACCGTTGAAGACCACCAGTCCCACCCCAATTAAAGCTAATATGGAACCATAAATCAAACCTTTGGTGGCTTTTTCACTCTTATAAAAGAGAAGGGAAAGAATGGTAGTAAGCAAGGGAGCTGTGCAAATGATGAAAGCGACATTGGATGCTTGCGTAATTCCCAAAGCTGTATTCTCTGTAAAGAAATAGAGTGAACCACCGAAAAAACCTCCTGCCATCAACCAAAGTTCGTCTTTCCAATTACTCGTAAACAGACGTTTGGGAGAAATCACCCAAATGCCCAGATAGGCAATAAGAAAACGATAGAAGAATATCTCCTGTGGAGTCAGTCCGTGATTAATCAATACTTTGGTTGATATGAAAGTCAATCCCCAGATAGCAACTACAAGTATCGCAATCAGATGGTAATATCCATGCTTCAATTCCATAATGGTGGTGATGTTTGTTTAATAGAGTGCAAAGATAGCGAGAAGTTATGGAATGTTTGTTTGGAGAAGTAACAAAAAGCCCGTACCTTTGTTTATGTTCAAAGAAAGTTCCTAAAATAAGGTATAAGTTATGGAAAAATATATAGCACCGGACAGGAAACGTATCCCATACGGCATGATGAACTTTGCAGTAATCCGCCGCGACGACTGTTATTATGTAGACAAAACCCGGTTTATACCCATGATAGAAGAGGCGGACAAGTTTTTCTTCTTTATTCGTCCGCGCCGTTTCGGCAAAAGCCTCACAGTAAATATGTTGCAGCACTATTATGATATACTTGCCAAGGATAAGTTCGATGCCCTGTTTGGCGACCTTTACATCGGAAAGCACCCTACGCGCGATCGGAACAGCTATCTGGTACTATACCTCAACTTCTCCGGAATAGTAGGCGAACTACACAACTATCGCAAAGGACTGGATGCGCATTGCCAAACAATGTTCGACTATTTCTGTGATATTTACGCCGACTATCTCCCCAAAGGCATCAAGGAAGAACTCGACAAAAAAGAAGGAGCTGTCGAACAATTTGAATACCTATTCACAGAATGTAATAAGACCAACCAACGTATTTACCTTTTTATTGACGAATACGACCATTTCACCAATGCCATCCTCTCGGATATAGAAAGCCTGCACCGCTATACGGACGAAACACATGGCGAAGGTTATCTGCGCGCCTTCTTCAATAAAATCAAAGCCGGAACCTATTCCAGCATCGAGCGTTGTTTCATTACCGGCGTAAGTCCCGTGACAATGGACGACCTCACAAGCGGTTTCAATATCGGAACCAACTACTCGCTCACACCGGAATTCAACGAGATGATAGGTTTCACGGAAGAAGAAGTGCGCCAAATGCTCACTTACTATTCTACCACCAGTCCATTCAACCACAGTGTGGACGAATTGATAGAAATAATGAAACCCTGGTATGACAACTACTGCTTTGCGGAAGAATGTTATGGCGAAACCACCATGTACAACTCAAATATGGTGCTCTACTTCGTCAAGAATTATATTCAACGAGGCAAAGCCCCCCGGGATATGGTAGAAGACAATATCCGTATCGATTACGAAAAATTGCGTATGCTCATCCGGAAGGACAAAGAGTTTGCTCATGATGCCTCCATCATACAAACATTGGTGAGCGAAGGCTATGTCACCGGAGAACTGAAAAAAGGTTTTCCTGCCGTCAATATTACCAACCCCGACAACTTTGTGAGCCTGCTCTACTATTTCGGTATGCTCACCATTAGTGGCACGTATGAAGGAAGGACCAAACTCACCATCCCCAACCAAGTAGTCCGCGAACAAATATACACCTATCTACTGAGTACCTACAACGAAGCCGAACTCAATTTCAGCAGTTACGAGAAAAACGAACTTGCCAGCGGCCTTGCCTATCGAGGCAACTGGAAAGCCTATTTCGATTATATTGCTGACTGCCTGAAACGCTACACCTCCCAGCGTGACAAGCAGAAAGGTGAATTTTTTGTCCACGGCTTTACGCTTGCCATGACGGCACAAAACCGTTTCTACCGTCCCATTTCCGAACAGGACACACAGGCAGGTTATGTCGATATTTTCCTCTGTCCGCTACTGGATATCTATTCCGACATGAAGCACAGCTACATTGTGGAACTGAAGTATGCCAAGTATAAAGATCCCGAAAGCCGCGTGGAAGAACTGCGACAGGAAGCTATTGCCCAAGCGAATCATTATGCTGACACTGATACGGTAAAGAGAGCAGTCGGCACTACACAACTTCATAAGATTGTGGTGGTATACAAAGGAATGGATATGCCGATATGTGAAGAGGTTTAACAGATAGGCTAACAATATGAAAAGATCAATAAAACGTTTGCCCAAACGCACGCAAGAAGAGTTGGCGGTGTTGCAAGAGCTGATATTGTCGAATCTTACGAATGTGCGTATGATTATCTTGTATGGAAGTTATGCACGGGGAAAATATGTTATCTGGGATGAAACATACGACGAACGTGGAGTAACTACTTACTACCAAAGTGATTTGGATATTCTGGTGATATGTGATACGAGAGACGCAAATAAAGCAGAGAGGCATGCGCGCGAGGTGATCGTTCCTAAATATGATACAAGAATGGAAGGAAAGCGGCATCCGGCACCGCCTAATATTATTGTAGAAACTCCAGTGACCATTAATAGAGCTATAAGAAGGAAGCATTATTTCTTTTATGAAATTATAAAAGACGGAATTCTGTTGTATGACAATGGTACGTTTCATATTGGCAAACCTGAAAAGTTGCCGTATCGGGAGATTAAGCAATATGCAGAGGAAGAATATGAAGAATGTTTTCCTTTAGCAGAAGGATTCTTAAGACATGGCGAACTAGCCTATGAAGATGGAGACTATAAATTAGGTTCTTTCTTATTACATCAAGCCTGCGAGCGCTTCTACAAATCATTTACGCTTGTGTATAACGGAATTCGCCCTAAATCTCATGAATTAAAAGTACTGGGAGCGATGGTCAGAAGCTGTTCACGAGGATTTGCTAATGTGTTTCCTACCAATACTTTCGAAGATAATAAAGCATTTGATAAATTATGCAGGGCATATATCGAAGCGCGATACAACCGGCTGTTCACCGTCAACAAAGAGGAATACGAGTATATGCTGGCACGAACAGAGGTACTGCGCGAAGTGACTATCCGAGAATGTGCTGCACGCATAACATATTACGACGAGATGATAGAAAAAGAAGAGAAAGACAAGATATAACCATATATTGTAAAAATGAAGAATTACCCTCATCACAAATAGCTGTAATGAGGGTAATCACGTTAAAAGAGAGTTTCGATACATCTCCTTACTATCAAATTCTTACATGAAGAACTATTTGGTCACCTTGTAAGTTCCACTTCCATACTCCTTTGACTTCATCTCTCCGGGAAGGGTTACGGTAGCGGTAACACCCTTAGGAATGGTGAATTCCCAAATCCAGGTGTCACCCTCATATTTCCAGGCGCTCTTGATGAGTCCGGAGGCAGAATGGTATTCGGCAGTCACGTGTCCTAACCGCTTGTCTGGAATGGGCTTCATAATGATATGTTTGAAGCCGGGGGTGGCAGGATCGGCTGCGATGCCGGCAACGGTTTCCCAAATCCATTCACATACGCATCCGTAGGCATAATGATTGAAGCTATTCATGCCGCGCGGTCCCATTCCTTTGTCTATCATATAGCTGTTCCACCGTTCCCAGATGGTGGTGGCTCCATTGTCCACAGAATACAGCCAGCTTGGGTTCTTACGTTGAAAGAGTAGTTCATAGGCAATGTCTTCCATGCCATTCTCCGTGAGGGTAGCCATGAGAATGGATGTGCCCAAGAACCCAGTCTGCAAGCAAAGATCGTGCTGTGCGAAGTTTTCACGCAGACGGTCTATCATCTTCGCTTTGGCTTCGCCTTCCAAAAGCTGGTTCTTTAGGGCAAACAAGGCAGGAGTTTGCATGGTGTTGAGGATGGCGGTTTTGAAAGTGCCGTCTTCGTTGAGGAAGTTCTCTTTGATGTATGCCTTTGCCGAATCAGCCATTTGCTGGTACTTGGCAGCATCGCGACCGGTGGCGGCAGCCATATCTCGCATCATGAAAGCATCTATTACCCAGTAGGAAGCGCTCAAATAGTTCCAATAGCTGACGGCATCAGGAAGCGGACCTTGGGGAGAGAAAGCCAGTCCGCTACAACTTTCCAGTGGTTCGTAGCTCAACCAGTCGGCCCATTGGTAGTTGCCGTTCTCACCGCAGAGAGTCTCGTGGTTATACTTGGTGTCGTTGATGTGATTCATAAACAGGTCCATGGCGTTCCAGCTCTCCTCAATAATTTGCGTGTCACCGAATTGCTTCCATACCGTCCAAGGCACGATGATTCCGGCATCGGCCCAACCCAAACGCATTTTCTCATCACCGTATTGTGCCAAGGGAGCCACTCCGGGGAATCCGCCCAAACTGTTTTGAGTGTCGCGCATGTCACGCATCCACTTATGGAAAAACTTCATGGTGTTAGCAAAGAACGTACCGGTTTCTGCAAACACTTGTGTGTCTGCTGTCCAGCCCAGACGCTCGTCGCGTTGCGGACAGTCGGTGGGTATGGACAGGTAGTTGGATAGCTGTCCCCAATAAGTGTTGGAGATGAGCTTGTTCACAAGGTCGTTGCCTGTGGTGATAGTACCGGTCTCCAGTTCCTTTGCGATGGAAGTAACGGGGATGGACTTCAACGACTTGATGGCAACATTCCCGGTGGCAGTTATGGAGACATAGCGGTAACCGAAGAAGGTGCAGTGAGGATAATAGGCCACATAGTTATCTCCGCCAGCAAAGGTGTAATCCAGACGGATGCCGGTGTGGGGGATGCGCAGGTTTTCGCGATGGCAGCTTCCTTCCGGACCGTCCATGCCACGAATCTTGGCACCGTTGCCGTCATTGAGCAGCTCTGCAGGGAGGCAGGTCAGCACCGTTCCCTCGGCGGCTTTAAATACAAAAGAAGGTACGCCGGCACAATTTTGTCCGAAGTCCACCACTAACGTCTCTCCCGGACTTACAGTCATCTCCGTACCCGATGCGAACTCACGGGCGATAATTACCTTACCGAACTCATTCTCCTTTGCTCCTTCTACATTCTTCCAAACGTATGCTTTGACAGGAGCGAGGGCGAGATCAGTACGCAAATAGACTTCCGCTCCGTCCGAAGGCAGGATGTCGCCGGAGAATTCTGTATTCTCTTCGGGGGTGGAAAGTTTGTCCACACATTCGTAGCCCATCGGCTCGCGTGCATCATACTCTTCTCCGTCAAAGATACCAGCATGTTTCACCGGGCCGGCAATTCCGGCTTTCCAGTTTTTAAGGTCAGTACCATAACGCTTTTTGGTTCCGTCAGAAAAAGTTAGTTCCAGTACACCACGGAAGGCACATTTCTTGCCTATCATGCCGTCATATCCTCCGGGGGTTATGATTTTGTCACCCCACCATCCCGGCGTCACCTGTACGGAGAGCATGTTCTCGGCGTTTGGCTTGGTACGGATGATGTCTGTAATATCATAGGTGAAAGAACGTTTGGTCTTGGCATAGTGTGTGAAGCCCGGTTTCAGAAATTCCCCGCCTACGGGTTTCCCATTCACATACAACTCGTAAACTCCCAGTCCAGCGGTCATCCACTTGGCAGAGACAATTTTCTGTTCGTTTTTCACGGTGGACACGAACCAACTCGCGCCATCGGCTGCGCGACCGTTGTTATGTCCTTTCACTACAGGGGCGTCTACTGCGGAAATCCATTTGGATTCGTTCCAGGCTGATGCTTCCAATGCGTCAGTACGTTTTCCGACTTCGGTTGCGTTTATCAGTCCGCTATTCGAGAAAAGCGCGAGAATCATTATCGGGATAAGATTCGCAAAACAATGAAGATTCATTTTCATACTTATATGTATTTTTTAGTATTAAAAGATTAACTTGGAAATGCTGTTTTAGTTTTACAGGGCTTGCACAACAAAATTACAGAATTATATGATACGACAGACGATTTCCGCATTTTTTTTGACTCAATGATGGTTTCTATTCAATCCGGAACTGACTCATAAGTCCGATCTGATTGAACAGACGACAGGAGCTTTGTACATTGAATGATCGATAATCGAGCAAAACAATGACATATTGTAAAATAATATAATCAATACACTCATTCAGTATATTGTAGAAATTATTTATTAAAGAAGAAAAGAAGATGCCGGTTATTCATTGCAATCATTCTTTCTTCTTTACACGAAATCCTCGAAATCGAATAAACTCTATTCAAGTTTTTAATAAATAACGAAGAGGTTTATTATAAACGGTATCCAAGTTTATTATAAACTCTTTTTTGACACTTTCAATACCTAAAATAGAATTATTGCAACAAAAATGGGCAAGAACCTTCACAGTTTCTTGCCCATTCGTTATCCTCGTTATGCAATTCGCATATTAACCTATTGAACTTTATGTAATAAAATTTATATATCTCATTGTTATTTCTTCATTATTATTGACCTCAAATATACAAAATAAAAAGAAGAAAGTCAATAGGGAAAGCGTGGTTATCTGAAAATAAACACGTAAATTTGTGCCTCGAATTAGAAATAACAGTATAAATCACTATAAATAAAAACTTTATCACTATGGAGTACAATTTCAGAGAAATTGAAAAGAAGTGGCAGAAAAGGTGGGTAGAAGAGAAAACCTACCAAGTTACGGAAGATGATTCGAAGCAAAAATTTTATGTACTAAACATGTTTCCTTATCCATCAGGAGCCGGCCTACACGTAGGTCATCCGCTGGGATACATTGCTTCGGATATTTACGCCCGTTACAAACGACTGCAAGGCTTCAATGTACTCAACCCGATGGGATATGACGCTTACGGTCTGCCGGCAGAACAATATGCTATCCAAACCGGACAGCATCCTGCCATCACTACCGTCAACAATATCAACCGCTATCGCGAGCAGTTGGACAAAATAGGTTTCTCTTTCGACTGGAACCGTGAAATCCGTACTTGCGACCCGGAATATTATCACTGGACGCAATGGGCCTTCCAAAAAATGTTCAACAGCTATTATTGTAACGATGAACAGCAAGCCCGTCCTATCGAAGAACTGGAAAAAGCCTTCGCCATCTACGGAAACAAAGGACTGAACACCGCTTGCAGCGAAGAAATCAGTTTCACTGCCGAAGAGTGGAACGCCAAAAGCGAAAAAGAAAAGCAAGAAATCCTGATGAACTACCGCATCGCTTATCTGGGCGAAACGATGGTAAACTGGTGTGCCGAGTTAGGAACTGTACTGGCTAACGACGAGGTAGTAGACGGAGTCAGCGAACGTGGCGGTTTTCCTGTTATCCAGAAGAAAATGCGCCAATGGTGTTTGCGTGTATCTGCGTATGCACAACGCTTGCTTGATGGATTGGACACGATCGAATGGACAGATTCTCTGAAAGAAACCCAAAGAAACTGGATCGGACGTTCGGAAGGTGCTGAAGTGCAATTCAAAGTAAAAGACAGTGACCTTGAATTCACTATTTTTACCACTCGTGCAGATACCATGTTCGGTGTTACCTTTATGGTATTGGCTCCGGAAAGTGAATTGGTGGCACAGTTAACGACTCCTGAACAAAAAGCAGAAGTAGACGCTTACCTCGATCGTACCAAAAAACGTACGGAACGCGAACGTATTGCCGACCGTAGTGTTACCGGTGTGTTCAGTGGTTCGTATGCTATTAATCCGTTCACAGGTGAAGCAGTACCTGTATGGATCAGCGATTACGTACTGGCCGGATACGGAACAGGAGCTATTATGGCTGTACCTGCTCATGATAGCCGCGACTATGCATTTGCCAAACATTTCGGATTAGAAATCCGTCCGTTGGTAGAAGGCTGTGATGTAAGCGAAGAAAGTTTCGATGCAAAAGAAGGCATTGTTTGCAACTCTCCGCGTCTTGATGTCACTCCTTACTGTGATCTTTCATTGAACGGACTGACCATCAAAGAAGCGATAGAGACAACCAAGAAATATGTAAAAGAGCACAATCTGGGTCGTGTGAAAGTGAACTACCGTCTGCGTGACGCTATTTTCTCTCGCCAACGCTACTGGGGTGAACCGTTCCCTGTTTACTACAAAGACGGAATGCCCTATATGATTGACGAAGCCAGCCTGCCGCTGGAACTTCCGGAAGTCGCTAAATTCCTGCCTACCGAAACAGGTGAGCCTCCATTAGGACACGCAACTAAATGGGCTTGGGATACAGTAAACAAATGTGTCGTAGAAAATGAGAAGATTGACCATGTAACCGTCTTCCCGCTGGAACTGAACACCATGCCGGGATTCGCCGGTTCTTCGGCTTACTATCTCCGCTACATGGACCCGCATAATCATCAGGCATTAGTTGATCCGAAAATTGACCAGTACTGGAAAAATGTAGACCTATATGTAGGTGGTACCGAACATGCAACAGGGCACTTGATTTATTCTCGTTTTTGGAATAAATTCCTGTATGACATGGGTGTGTCTGTAATGGAAGAACCCTTCCAAAAGTTAGTAAACCAAGGAATGATTCAAGGTCGCAGTAACTTTGTATATCGTATCAAAGATACCAATACTTTCGTTTCACTGAACCTGAAAGATCAGTACGAAGTTACCCCTATTCACGTAGACGTAAATATCGTATCTAATGATATTTTGGATTTGGAAGCATTCAAAGCATGGCGTCCTGAATATAAAACAGCCGAATTTATCCTCGAAGACGGAAAATATGTTTGCGGATGGGCAGTTGAAAAGATGAGTAAATCTATGTTCAATGTAGTCAATCCAGATATGATTGTTGAGAAATACGGTGCAGATACACTTCGTATGTACGAAATGTTCCTCGGCCCGGTAGAACAGTCTAAACCATGGGATACAAACGGAATCGACGGTGTACACCGTTTTATCCGTAAATTCTGGTCGTTGTTCTACAGCCGTACGGACGAATATCTGGTAACGGACGAACCTGCAACAAAAGAAGAATTGAAGAGCCTTCATAAATTAATCAAGAAGGTGACTGGTGATATTGAACAGTTCTCTTACAATACATCTATCAGCGCATTCATGATTTGCGTAAACGAACTCTTCAACCTGAAATGTAGCAAAAAAGAGATTCTGGAACAGCTCGTTATCACTCTCGCTCCTTTCGCTCCACATGTCTGCGAAGAGTTGTGGGATGTATTGGGACACGAAACTTCCGTATGCGACGCCCAATGGCCTGCATACAACGAAGAATATCTGAAAGAAGATACTATCAACTATACCATCTCTTTCAACGGAAAGGCACGTTTCAATATGGAATTTGCAGCAGATGAAGCTTCGGACGCTATCCAAGCCGCAGTATTGGCAGACGAACGTTCACAGAAGTGGATTGATGGCAAGACTCCGAAAAAGATCATTGTCGTTCCGAAAAAGATTGTAAACGTTGTAATTTAAAGTATTAAGTATAAAACAATAAGTATTAAGTAATAAGTATTAAGTATTATCCGTAGTCGTTTTCCAAATATATCCGCCAGGTTAATACTTAATACTTATTATTTAATACTTGAACTTAAAATCCATGCATAAACTGACAAAAGCGGAAATAATGAGAGAAGTGAAAGATTATATCTACATCACTCTCGGATTGATAAGCTATTCTTTGGGATGGGCAGCATTCCTTTTACCCTATCAGATAACTACCGGAGGAACTACCGGTATCGGGGCCATTATCTATTATGCAACAGGATTTCCAATTCAGTGGTCATACTTCATTATCAATGCAGTTCTGATGACGTTTGCCATCCGGATATTGGGTCCGAAATTCAGTATAAAAACGACTTATGCTATTTTTACGCTGACTTTTCTGCTTTGGTTATTCCAGTTGGTGGTGAACAATTATGTAGAAGCACCGGATATGACGCCGGACGGCAAGCCGCTATTGCTTGGTACAGGACAGGACTTCATGGCTTGTATTATCGGTGCAGCCATGTGTGGTGTAGGCCTCGGTATCACTTTCAACTACAATGGAAGTACGGGTGGAACAGATATTATCGCGGCTATCGTCAATAAATACAAAGATGTATCACTCGGGCGAATGATTATGATTTGTGATGTATTCATTATCAGTTCCTGTTACTTTATATTTCATGATTGGCGCCGGGTTATTTTCGGCTTTGTCACCTTGTTTATCATTGGTGTTGTGCTCGACTGGATTATCAACAGTGCCCGTCAATCGGTTCAATTCTTCATCTTCTCCAAGAAATATGATGAAATAGCCGACCGTATCATTAAAGACGCCGACCGGGGAGTAACGGTACTCGACGGTACGGGATGGTACAGTAAAAACAATGTGAAAGTATTGGTAGTACTTGCCAAGAAACGTCAGTCACTCGAAATTTTCCGTTTGGTAAAACGCATTGATCCGAATGCTTTTATCTCTCAAAGTTCCGTTATCGGTGTGTATGGCGAAGGATTCGATAAGCTGAAAGTGAAATAATAACCGGTTGATAAGTAGTGAACAACCCTGTTAAAACAAAAAATAAGATGATGAAACGCAAACTTGTATTTGCTACCAATAATGCTCATAAACTGGAAGAAGTGGCCGCTATCCTGGGAGATCAAGTAGAATTATTAAGTCTCAATGATATCGGTTGCCAAACGGATATTCCCGAAACTGCTGAAACACTGGAAGGAAATGCGTTATTAAAATCTTCCTATATCTACAAAAACTATCATCTGGATTGTTTTGCCGATGATACGGGATTGGAAGTGGAAGCCTTGAACGGAGCTCCCGGAGTCTATTCCGCCCGCTATGCAGGAGGTGAAGGACACGACGCCCAGGCTAATATGCTCAAACTTCTTCACGAACTGGACGGAAAGGAAAACCGTAAAGCGCAATTTCGCACCGCTATTTCGTTGATACTGGACGGAAAGGAGTATCTCTTTGAAGGAGTGATAAAAGGCGAAATAATCAAAGAAAAACGTGGTGATTCCGGATTTGGCTACGATCCTGTATTCATGCCTGAAGGTTACGACCGGACTTTTGCCGAATTGGGAAATGATATCAAGAACCAAATCAGCCATCGTGCACTGGCTGTACAGAAACTTTGTGAGTTTCTGCAAAGCTGATTATACATACCCACTTAAAATATAAAACACAATGAAGAAAATTACTTTATTTACTTTACTTACGCTCCTATTGTGTACTTCGTGTGTAACAAAAAAGAAGTTCATGCTTGCAGAGATGGCAGCCACCGCAAGCAAAGACAGTCTGCAAGGGTTGTTGGATAACTCCCGCGAAGTTGGTAACCAGCTATCGGCACAAGTCAAAAACCTCTTGCGTGATACGACCAAGATGGGGAACAGTATCCGCCAGTATCAGAGTATGTTGAATGTCAACATGACTGAACAGGAAAAACTGAATGCGCTGTTGAGCCAAAAGAAAAATGAGCTGAACGAAAGAGAACGCACGATCAATGAATTGCAGGACATGATTAAGGCGCAGAATGATAAGGTACAAAACCTCTTGAGTAATGTAAAAGACGCATTACTTGGTTTTAGTACTGACGAGCTGACCGTCCGCGAGAAAGACGGAAAAGTATATGTAGCGATGTCCGACAAATTATTATTCCAGTCAGGAAGTGCCCGTCTGGATAAACGTGGAGAGGAAGCTCTCGGCAAACTGGCCGAAGTATTGAACAAACAGACGGATATCGACGTATTTATCGAAGGACATACGGACAACAAACCGATCAATACTGTACAATTCAAAGATAACTGGGATTTGAGTGTGATCCGTGCCACTTCCGTAGTTCGTATCCTCATAAAGAATTACAATGTAAATCCTTTGCAGATTCAGCCTAGCGGCCGCGGTGAATATATGCCTGTTGATGATAACGAAACAATAGAAGGAAGAAGCAAGAATCGCCGTACGGAGATTATCATGGCTCCGAAGTTGGATAAGTTGTTCCAGATGCTTCAAAGTTCGGAAGAATCCAAATAAAAAATAATTGATTCAATAATCAACAATAAAAAATCCTCTCGGTTAATAAACTGGGAGGATTTTTTTATCTTTAAAGAATTGAATTATTTTAAAACAGTTTCTAACTGTTATTCATTCAAGAACAATAATAGAAACCAAATTTCTTTATAATCCCAACTTAGCCGAAATCTCCAACATCCGCTGAATCGGCTTCACTGCCTTCTTAGCCACCTCCGGATCTACCGTAATTTCCGGTGCTTCATTCTTCAAACACTCATAGAGCTTCTCTAACGTATTCAACCGCATGAAGCTACACTCGTTACATCCGCACGTACTATCGTTCGGAGGAGCAGGGATAAACGTTGTCTGCGGACACTTCTTCTGCATCTCATGCAAGATACCCGATTCGGTAGCCACAATATACGTGTTTTCCGGATGGTTCACGGCATACTTCAACAAAGCAGCTGTAGATCCTACCACATCAGCCAATTTCAAAACCGTACTCTTACATTCGGGATGTGCCAAGACCAACGCTTCCGGATGCTGCGCTTTCAATTCCACAATCTTTTCAACCGAGAACTGTTCGTGCACATGACAGGCTCCGTCCCAAAGCAACATATTCCTGTTCGTAACAGAGTTGATATAATTACCCAAATTCCTATCCGGACCAAAGATTATTTTCTCATCTTTGGGGAAGCTTTCCACGATTTGCTTCGCATTGGTGGAAGTCACCACCACATCTGTCACTGCTTTCACGGCAGCTGTCGTGTTGACGTACGAAATAACGGTGTATCCCGGGTGCTCTTTGACAAACTGTGCAAACTGATCTGCCGGACAACTGTCCGCCAACGAACAACCTGCCGCCATGTCGGGCACCAGCACTTTCTTGTCCGGACAAAGCACTTTTGCCGTTTCCCCCATAAAGTGAACGCCACACATCACAATAATGTCCGCTTCCGTCTTGGCAGCCCATTGAGCCAATGCCAAACTGTCGCCAACGTAATCAGCGATATCCTGTATCTCACCCTTCTGGTAGTAGTGGCCCAGAATGATTGCATTCTTTTCTTTCTTTAGCTCGTTAATAGCCTTTATGAGTTCATTCATAATAATATTCTTATTTCTTTCCTTTTAAAAAAAATCCTTTGTTAGTAATGATAGCCTGTTAATATTGTTAGCAAATAAATACGATTTTTCTTGTTGAATAAGTTATTAGTCCATACTTCTGCTTTATGAGTCGGTTATGAACTGATGTAAAGGACAAGATCCTCTATCCTACTTGCTTCATTATCAATGAAAGCATCGTTAAATGCCATCAAATGGAAGTTTGCTATTAACTCCCTGTTGATAAAGTGCAAAGTTAAAAACTTTATGGATATAAACAGGCAGATAAGTGCTGAAAAATATGTTTATGTCTGTGTAGAAAGTTTTGGGTTAGTTTTTTGGAATGTTCATAACGAAGGCCTCTTATACCTTCTTTTGAATAATGCAAGAATTATTTTTCAAAATCTTTGCCGATAGTTTTGACAGGTTTTAAACCGTTATCAACACCTTGTTAACTGAAAAGAATTACCTTTGTGGACAAGAACATAATAAAAGAAAAGATGTATGCGTAAACTGAAAATAACAGAGCTGAACCGTATCAGTGCTGAAGAGTTTAAACAGGTTGAAAAATTGCCTCTGGTGGTAGTGTTGGATGATATTCGTAGTTTGCATAATATAGGTTCTGTGTTCCGTACTTCGGATGCTTTCCGTATTGAATGTATCTATCTGTGTGGTATAACAGCTACTCCTCCTCACCCTGAAATGCATAAGACTGCGCTGGGTGCAGAGTTCACTGTCGACTGGAAGTATGTTAATAACGCTGTTGATGCTGTTGATAACCTCAAAAATGAAGGGTATATCGTTTATTCTGTAGAGCAGGCGGAAGGAAGCATCATGCTTGATGAGCTCCAGTTGGATAAAACCAAGAAGTACGCTATCGTTATGGGAAACGAAGTGAAAGGGGTACAGCAGGAGGTTATTAACCATTCGGATGGCTGTATAGAGATTCCTCAATATGGTACCAAACATTCGTTGAATGTTTCCGTAACTACTGGTATTGTGATTTGGGATTTGTTCAAAAAGTTACACTAATAGTCATAATACAGGATTGGTTAATAAGTTGTTTATAACGAGTTAATAGCTTAGTTAATTCATTCATAATCAATAACTATGTTCTGTTTATAACTATATGGAGCCATGTTGATTCTATGGGTGTTGGGTAATTATTATTATAGTTGTTGATAGTTCGTTTTCAGGCTGTTAATACTTGAGTTTTCAGGTATTAACAGCCTATATGATATGTATTAATAGCTGGGAACTCAAGTATTAACTTCTGAGAAACCGGAAATTAATACCTTGCAGGAAGCTTGTTAATTCTTGAAATGATAACTAGTATGGTTGAGTAGTGATCAATTAGTTTATAAAGTTTATAAACTTATAAGCTGATTGATTTTAGATCTGTCCGTTCTCCACCATCAACACTACACGTTCCGTTAGTTTGTCTTCACCTTGCGGATCATATTCTTTTTTTAAACTGGCTCCGAACAATGCAGCAAAAGTCTGATAGAATCCCGCTTTGAAAGGTCCCATAAATGCTTTTACCAGTTCATAACTGGTAGAATTGCTTTGGCGGTCTATTAATTTAATCAACAGTTTTCCCTGTGCAAACGAGAGTTTTTTCATTCGGGGAGTATATTGATCTTTCAATCCTTTTTCAACCCGTTTGATATGTTTTTGGCGGGCTTTCTCATTGGGTAAAGTCTGAAGATATTCGTAAGTTTCAATGATGGCCTGGTTAATTTCTCTGGAGATAGGATATACCTTTTTCACATTGCGGATCAGTCGGTAATATTCCTGGCGTTCCTTTTCATTTTTGAATTTCAACGGACGGAAAATATACACAGTTCTTAACTGGACACATGGAATGGTATCTCCATTGTAGATACACATCGGAACCAAATATCCATTGATGCTTTGTTTATCTTGAGCTTGCAGGCGCAACGAACAACAAACAATAGCAAACAGCGTCATTACTACTATGTTAAGCCTTCTTTTCACGATACAAAAATAGAATTAAAATTTTATTATTCAGACATTTCTCTTCGATGTTAACCTATTTAAAGTATCTTTGCGGCCTTATCTGTTAAAAAGCAGGAAGAATAAACCATTTTATTGATGAAAACTATTCAACTTTTACGGTTGATAAGTATTATAAACAGCCTGTTAATAATTCCTGCTTGTAGTGCTCAAAACCTTTCTGAAAGTCTTTTAGAAGATGTTCTTGAAGATTTATCCGTTAATAACGGAACTGATAACTCTGTTAATACTCCTAATTGGGAAAATGAATTGGAAGAACTTTCCAATCGTATGCAGGAACCAGTTAATTTGAATGTTGCTACCCGTGAACAACTCGAACAGTTTCCTTTCCTTAGTGATATTCAGATTGAACATTTGCTGGCCTACATCTATATACACGGACAGATGAAAACCATCTATGAACTTCAACTGGTAGAAGAGATGGATAGGCAAACAATCCAGTATTTACTACCTTTTGTCTGTATAAAAGCTATTAACAATGAACCTGCTTTTCGGTGGAAAAGTCTGTTGAAAAGCGCAGCGAAATATGGAAAAAATGAGCTGTTAACTCGCTTTGATATACCATTTTATAGGCGAAAAGGTTATGAACATACCTATTTAGGACCTTCTGTTTATAACTCTGTGAAATACAGTTTCCGATATAGTGACCGGCTCTATGCAGGAGTCGTTGCTGAAAAAGATGCTGGAGAACCTTTTGGAGCTTTACACAATCGCTACGGCTATGATTATTATTCCTTTTATCTGTTATTAAAAGATTGTGGACGATTAAAAGCATTAGCTGTTGGTAACTATCGGCTTAGTTTCGGACAAGGATTAGTGATTAGCACTGATTATCTGATGGGAAAAACAATCTATGCCTCTTCTTTCAACAATCGTAGTGGCAGAATAAAGAAACACTCTTCCAGCGATGAATACAATTATTTTCGGGGAGTGGCTGCCACTGTTGCTTTATCTAAAGATTGGGATCTTTCCGGTTTCTATTCACACCGTTTATTAGATGGAGTAATCACTGATGGAGCAATCACCTCTATCTATAAAACCGGGCTACATCGAAGTCAAAAGGAAGCAGATAAAAAGAACCTGTTCACCATGCAATTAACAGGTGGAAACGTGAGTTATCAACACAACCGTATCCGACTGGGTATCACCGGTATTTACTACCTTTTCAACCAACCTTATGAACCGGAATTAACAGGCTATTCCAAATACAATCTTCATGGAAACAACTTCTATAATCTGGGGATTGATTATGCTTATCGCTGGCATCGTTTTTCTTTTCAAGGAGAGACGGCCATAGGAAAACAAGGTTGGGCATCTTTGAACCGTTTGCAATATTCACCGGTTCAAAACACTCAAATCATGTTGATACACCGGTTTTATTCTTATAACTATTGGGCTATGTTCGCCCATTCTTTCGGTGAAGGAAGTACGACACAAAATGAACAGGGATATTATATCGGCATGGAGACTTCTCCTTTTGCCTATTGGAAATTTTTCGCCTCATTCGATTTATTTTCTTTTCCGTGGAAAAAATACAGAGTAAATAAACCCTCTCGCGGAACAGACGGATTGCTTCAAGCCACTTTCACTCCACGCAGCCATCTATCCATGTATCTGAAGTACCGTTATAAACGCAAAGAACGGGATTGGACAGGTAGTAAAGGAACACTAACACTTCCTATTTTTCACCATCAACTTCGTTATCGTTTGAACTATTCTTTAGGAGATGTGTTAAGCAGTCGTACAACTTTAGATTATAATCATTTTCATTCTCAGGACAGAGCTGCTAATATAGGATATCAGGTTACACAAATGATATCCTCCCAACTGCCTTGGGCCAGGCTGTTTGCTGACGTTCAGGGCAGTTACTTTTTTACAGACGATTATGATTCGCGTGTATATGCTTCGGAAAGCGGATTGCTTTATACGTTTTACACACCGTCCTTCCAAGGTCGTGGATTTCGCTGCTCCGTTCGTTTCAGATATGAACTGAATAAGCACTGGTTGTTCATAACCAAGTTTGGCGAAACAGTCTATTTAGACCGGAATGAGATCGGTTCGGGCAATGATTTGATCTGTGGAAATAAAAAAGCAGATGTACAAATGCAACTGCGTATTAAGTTTTAATGTATATTTGTCTGCCAGAAATAACAGAAGAATACGATATTAAATGGATGACAGGGCTACTTTTGACAAAATGTTTAATGAATGGTATGCACAGTTTGTATATTTTGCATATTATTTTATAAATGACGCTGAGGTATGCAGAGATATCGTAAGTGATGCTTTTGAGTATTTGTGGCGTAATTATGAAAAGATAGAAGAAGCGACGGCTAAAACTTATCTTTATACAATCATTCGTACACGTTGCATTGACTATCTTCGCAAGCAAAATATCCATGAAGAATATGTAGAGTTCACTTCGCAATTAACTGATAAAATGATAGAAGTCGATTCACAACATTCTGATTCTCGTGTTTTGCGTATTCGTAAAGCTATGGAAAAGTTGACTCCTTATAATTATCATATATTGGAAGCATGCTATATTCATAATAAGAAATATAAAGAAGTGGCCGAAGAATTGAATGTAAGTGTTGCGGCTATTCATAAGAATATAGTAAAGGCTTTGCGTATTCTTCGCGAAGAATTGGGGCAAGAGGGTAACCGGAATAGACTTTAAAACGTAAATATATATATTGAATACATTATTTATGGATGAAAAGAATATAAATATAAGTAAGTCGGAAGAAGAACTCCTGGAAATTATGGAGAATCGTTCTCATATAACTGCTGATCAATTACATAATTTGAAAGAAGATGAGGAATGCTTGCAAGCATGTTCTGATTTGGCAGAAATTGTGATAGAGATGCAGAAAAAACAAAATATGCTGGCAATTGATGTCCGGAATGAAATGGCAGATTTTCATAATAAACATTCTAAAAACAATCGAAGAAAAAATACACGCATGCTGTTGTGGGCCAGTATCACAGGTGTAGCGGCAGCTGTTGTCATAATTTTAGTTTTGCGTGCAATGATGATTTCGTCGCAACCGGAAATCATTCAAGTGTTTCAAGCCAATCATGTTGCCCAAGAAGTCACTTTACAAGTGAATGATGAGAAGGAAATAAAACCACTAAAAGAAGTGGTAGAATCTCTTTCGTCTTCCTCTACTGCACAGTTGTCTTCTAAAGAAATAGATTATAGTCGTGCTCTTCTTCAGACAGAAACCAAGGAAGTAGGAAAGCAGAAAGTACAGATACATAGATTAAGTATTCCCAGGGGAGAGACATTCAAAGTTGTTTTATCCGAAGGAACCGAAGTCTTCTTGAATTCAGACAGCCGATTAGCTTACCCTACGATTTTTAAAGGAAAAGAAAGAGTCGTCTCTTTGGAAGGTGAAGCTTATTTTAAAGTTACTAAAGATGCAAAACATCCTTTTATTGTGAAAAGTGGAAATCTACAGGTTCGCGTATTAGGAACGGAATTTAATGTGCGTAGCTACTCTCCTATTGATGTCCGTGTTACGCTCATTACAGGAAAAGTGGCTGTTAGCGATACTTGTGGAATTCATAGTGTTGAAATGATGCCGGGACAAAGTGCACAGCTTTCTTCTGACGGAACGTTTGCTGTGAACGAGGTGGACATTGAATCATTTTTATATTGGAAGGAAGGATTTTTCTATTTTGACGATGTTGCCCTGGTTGACATGATGAAAGAAATAGGGCGTTGGTATAATATAGATATTGAGTTCCGCAATAGCAAAATTATGGATCTTCGTATGCATTTCTTTGCAAATCGTCACCAAGACATCTTTCACTTGATTGAATTATTGAATCGAATGGAGAGGATACATGCTCATTTTGAAACAGGAAAACTAATTATTGAATAAAAAACGAGCAAAAAGTCATAAATCTGAATAGAAATATATATTTCTGAAAAATAAATTCTTTTAAGGGTAACCATTCTTTTTTAAACTTCGTATATAATTAAAAGAATGAAATATTATTTAACTATTCGGGCTTATGAAAAAGAATCAAGCACAAAAGTTCATTGTCTTGTTCTTGTTTTTCCTTTTTGCCTATTCATGGCGTGTTGAAGCGCAAACAGGTAAGGAAAAGCAAATAACAATGGAGTTTAAAAATGAAGGATTACCCTCTATTTTTAAACGTTTTGAAAAAGTATCGGGATATAAAGTTCTTTTTATCTACGATGAAATCAGTTCTTATACTTCTACCGGAAAAGTAGAAAAAGCTACAGTCGATGAAGCATTGAAAGTGATTATCGGGAAAAATCCGTTGAAATACCACATTGACGGACAATTCATCAATATCACAAAAGAGGATTCTAAAAAGTTTTTTTCACAAGTAAAAGGAAAAGTTTTTTCCGAGGAAGACGGACTTCCTGTTATCGGTGCCACTATTATCGTAGAAGATGCCAATAATATTAGGGCTATCACGGACAATAATGGTAATTTTCAGCTTTCTAATGTTTCGAAAGATAGTCGGGTTAGAATATCGTATGTAGGTTTGGAGACTCAGTTCTTGAATCCTTCATCCTATATGTCGGTAGTGATGAAGTCTGATACAAAAGCACTCGATGAAGTGGTGGTGACAGGTATGTTTAATAGAAAGAAAGAGGGATTCACTGGTTCTGCTGTTACTATCAAGGGTGAAGAACTGAAAAAGTATAGTACGAATAATGTGGCTAAAGCGATAGCTGCTGTCGCTCCCGGGCTTCGTATCATGGATAATATCAATATGGGGTCTAATCCGAATAATCTGCCTGATATGCGTATGCGTGGCGGTGCAAATATGGATTTGAATGCACAGGCTACGGTAGATTTAAATTCTGCCAGTAATGATGTGCTGGCAGTTCAGGGCGAATATGAGACCTATGCCAATCAACCGCTGCTTATCATGGACGGATTTGAAATCAGTATACAGACACTTGCTGATATGGATCCCGACCGTGTTGCTTCCATCGTTGTGTTGAAAGATGCGGCAGCTACGGCTATTTATGGTTCGCGTGCGGCAAATGGAGTAATTGTTATCGAAAGCAAGACTCCCAAACCGGGACGGATTTGGGTGACTTATGGTGGGGAACTTCGTATTGAAGCTCCGGATATGACCGGGTATAACTTGATGAATGCAAGAGAGAAGATAGATGCAGAGTTGCAAAGCGGACTTTATACATACGGCGGCGAAACAGTTGAAAAATGGCAGCTCTATCAATCTAAATTGCGTGAAGTGCTGGCAGGAGTAAATACTTATTGGCTGGACAAGCCTTTGCAAACAGCTTTCCAACAACGACATACGGTTACGCTGGAAGGTGGTGATGAAGCCTTACGCTATCGGATGTATGTCGGATATAATAGTTCTCCGGGTGTGATGAAAGACAGCAAACGTGATGTACTGACCGGTTCACTTGATTTTCAGTATCGTCTGAAAAAGGTGTTGTTAAAGAATAGTATTACGTTGGATAATTCGGTGGCTAATGAGTCTCCGTGGGGAAGTTTTAGTGAATATACCCGCTTGAATCCTTATCTGCGTCCGTATGGAGAGAACGGAGAAATACAAAAACGGCTTGATAATTTCGAAGGAGTGGGTGGTGAGTCGAGCTACCTGAATCCGATGTATAATACAACATTCAACAGTAAAGACCAAAGTAAAAACTTTACAGTACGTGAACTTTTCAAGGTGGAATATAATCCTACTAATGAATTACGGTTTGAAGGAGCTTTTAATCTGTCCAAGAGCGTAGGACATCGTGATATTTTTCGTCCTGCACAACATACGCTTTTTGATAATGTGACTGATCCTACCTTAAGAGGTGATTATCGCAGAAGTCAGAGTGAAGCTGTCAGTTGGGGAATCGATTTGACAGGAAGCTGGAACAAGCAATTGAAAGACCATTATCTGACTGCTAATGCACGCATGAGTGTATTGGAGAATAATTCGGAGACTTATGGAAACTATGTGACCGGTTTCCCGAATGATAATATGGATAACTTGTTGTTTGGTAAGAAATATAACGAGAAAGTGACGGGCGATGAGAGGACAACACGCTCTATCGGTTGGGTGGCTGCCGGAGGTTATTCTTATAAATATAAGTATTCGTTCGACTTTAATATACGTTTGGACGGTTCTTCACAGTTTGGAAAAAATAACCGTTGGGCTCCTTTCTGGTCAACAGGATTGCGCTGGGATTTGAAAAAAGAGAACTTCATGAAAGATGTATCTTTTATTTCCGATTTCATTTTGAGGGGTACATACGGTACGACCGGTTCGCAAGGTTTTGATCCTTATCAGGCACATGGTTATTATACATACTCTAATTTGCTGCTTCCTTATTACTCATCTGATGCAACAGGTTCGGAAATCTTGGCTATGCATAATGAGAGTTTAAAATGGCAGACAACGAAAAGCACTAACCTTGCTTTGGAACTCGGTTTCTTTGACCAGCGTCTTACTGCACGTGTGGAGTATTACCGGAAAATAACAGATAATATGGTTACTTCGATAAGCCTTGCTCCTTCTCTTGGCTTCGGCAGTTATCCGGAAAACCTGGGTAAGATAGAGAATAAAGGTTGGGAAATCTCTCTTTCGGCTATTCCTTATAAGAATACTGCCAAGCAGGCTTATTGGACCATTACGGTGAATGGTTCTCGCAATACAGACAAATTGCTGGAGATATCGGAAGCAATGAAATACAGGAATGACCTGAATGCGTCAAATCTGAAAGATACACCATTGCCACGTTATGAAGAAGGCGAATCTCTTTCCCGCATTTGGGTAGTACGTTCATTAGGTATTGATCCCGCTTCCGGAGATGAAATATTATTAAAGCGTAACGGAGAAATGACCAGTGCCGTTAACTGGAGTGCGAATGATGTAGTACCTATCGGCAATACGGAACCTACATGGCAAGGATATATTAATTCTTCCTTTACATACAAAGGTTGGGGAGCGGATGTTAGTTTCAGATACCAGTTTGGCGGTCAGGTGTATAACCAGACTTTGATTGACAAGGTGGAAAATGCCAATCTGAAATATAATGTAGACCAACGTGTGAGCCAGTTACGTTGGGAGAAACCGGGTGACAAGGCACAATTCCGTGCTCTTAATCCGAGCGGTTGGGAAACGAAAGCTACATCCCGGTTTATCATGGATGAAAATATATTTCAGGGAAGCTCGTTGTCTGTCTACTATCGCATGGATCGTACTAATACAAAATTTATCAGCCATTGGGGATTGAGCTCCGCCAAAGTGACGTTTAATATGGAAGACTTTTTCTATTGGTCTACAGTGAAACGCGAAAGAGGTTTATACTATCCATATTCCCGTCAGTTTACATTTGCTTTGAATGTTGCTTTCTAATTAAAAACCTATTTGTATGAAACAGATAATATATATATTATTAACGACAACCGTGCTGGGACTTATGTCTTGCAGCGACTGGTTGGATGTATCTCCGAAGACTTCTATTCCTACCGACAAGCAATTTGAGTCGGAATCCGGATTTAAAGATGCTCTTACAGGTATTTATTTGAAGTTGGGCACCAAGACATTGTATGCCGGAGACTTGACCTATGCATATTTGGATGAGTTGGCAGGATTATACTCCGATTATCCGGGATATAATACAAACGCTGTTTTCAATCAAAGTATCGTATTTGATTATGAGAACATGTTTTTGAGTAAGAAAAACGGGATTTACTCGGCAATGTATAACGTCATCGCTAATATTAACAACTTCCTGGAGTACGTAGACAAAAATAAAGATGTTTTGGTGACCGAACGCTATTATGAAACCATGAAGGGAGAGGCGCTCGGGCTTCGTGCTTTTCTCCATTTTGATTTGTTGCGCATGTTCGGTCCTATTTACAAGGAACATCCTGCATCCAAAGCTATACCCTACCGTACAGCTTTTGATAAGGACGCCACGCCTGTTTTATCGGCCAGCGAAGTGGTTGATGCCATTCTCAAAGATTTGAATGCTGCTGAAAAATTACTGGAAGAGAGTGACCCTCTTGACTTCTTTACCGATCAGATGGGTGAAGATGCTACAGAGGTAAATCCTTTTCTTGTCAATCGTGAATTTCGTATGAATCTATATGCGGTGAAAGCTATGCTGGCCCGTGTATATTGTTATAAAGGGGATGCGGAAAGCAAAAGATTGGCTGTGGAGTATGCTAAACAAGTGATTGCTGCCTCTAAATATTTTACGTTGTACAAATCGCAGACAGCTTCCAATTACAATTCCATACGTTACGCAGAGCAAATATTCGGAATAACAGTCAATGAATTCTCCAATCTGCTTATTGGAAACTATATGGATATGGAGAATACCAATACTCAGCAACATTTCTACTTGGATGGAGATAAATTTAATGCTTTCTATGAAACAGCCAGTGCGGGGAATACCGATTGGAGAAGAATTGCAGAAATGTTTGAAGTTGTTGACGGAGGAAACCAGGCAAATGTTTTCTGTAGAAAATATAACCAGAAACCTTTGAATAGCGGATATACTTATTCCGGTGCTAATGCCGTTCCGTTGATACGTTTGCCTGAAATGTACTATATTGTAGCAGAGTGTGCATCTTCTGCGTCGGAAAGTGCTGATGCACTGAACACCGTACGTTTTGCTCGGGGTATTTCTTACAGTGATGAGATACCGACTACCGGATATGATGATCTTGATACTACTTCGGAAGAAGACAAAAACCAGACTAAACGTATCAATGAAATAATGAAAGAATATAGAAAAGAATATTTTGCAGAAGGACAACTTTTCTATTTTTTGAAAGCGCATAATTACAGCACTTATTACGGTTGTGGGATAGAAACAATGACTGAAGCCCATTATCAGATGACATTGCCGGATGATGAGTATATTTTTGGAAACAACTCTAAATGATGAAGCATTATGAAACGTATTATATATTTTGTTTTAGCTATTCTTGTTTGCGGCATCTATGCGGGATGCAGTGAAAGCGAGATAGAATTATACAATCAGACATCACGTATCAATTTCTATGGAAGTCTACATATCCGCACGTTGGTTGATACAGACTATGTGAAAAAAGATGATCCTTATGCCATAGACAGTTTTACGGTGAAAATACAGGGGGATCTTTTGAAAGAGAACCGTGATTTCTGTGTGAAAGTTAGTCCGAATAGTGATTATCAGAAGTCGGTAGATGTATTGTTGGAAAGCAAGTATACATACACTGAATTGGATACGGTTTGCCAAGTATTCTATTATAAAATTAAACGTCCGGCAGTAGAGGCAGGTAGAAAAGTCTATGGCTGTTTTCTGGAGTTTGATTTGAACAATCCTCTACATCAGTTTGACAAAGGGCTGGTTGAGCAACATCAAATACCTTTAAATGTCAGATGGGAGTTGAAAACGGATGAATGGGGTTGTTGGAGCGGATATAAATATGGCAGCTATAGTGACGAGAAATATATGTTCATTATGGATGTATGTGGGTGTGTGTATGAGGAACTGGAAGAGGAGGATTATGACAAAGTCAAACAAGCTTACAAGGAATATAGAGAAGCAGGAAATCCTCCTATTTTAGGTGAAGACGGTGATGAAATTGTTTATGAATAAGATTAAAGAAAAAACGTTATGAGGAAATATATCATCTATATAGCAAGTTTTATCGGAGCGGCTTTATTGCAAACAGGTTGTTACGATGACAAGGGAGATTACGATTATCATGATGTGAATATGATGGGAATTGTAATACCTGAAACCAAGTTGCGTATGCCGAAGGAAGAAGCGGTGGAAGTTTCAATCATGCCGCAGATTTCTCAGACATTGGAACAGAATGAAGAAAATCTTGTATTTCAGTGGAAGCGTCTCAATCCGAATGCCACATTGGGTTCGGACCGCTTGTCTGATTATACGGATTATTCTGTAGGAAAAGAATGTAAGATAACTGTTGAGCCTAATGAATCGGATAATATAGGTTTGATGTTGGTTGTTTCGGATGAAAAGAATGGAACTATGTGGTATCAGCAAGGACAGGTGACAATAATCAAGCCATTTAATCCTTGTTGGTTTGTCCTTCAGGAGAAAGAAAATAAGGGAGTGCTTGGAGCTATTGAAGGAACATCGGAAGGGTATTATGTATATCCGGATGTATTTCTGTCGGAAACAGGAAATACGTTTCCTTTAGATGGAAAGCCATTAGCTGTGACTACCCGACGCAAATACGGTCCGATTGATCAGATATCTGCTATGATTATAGGATTAAAAACTGTTCCTGTTCTTACGTTAGTGACAGATAAGGATGCGGCTTTATTTACTCCGAGTTCGTTAATAATGAAATTTCAGGCGGATAGGATATTATTTGAGCCGGTTCAACAAGGCAAAGCAATAAAAATTGATACTTATAAAATGGATAAACATGGCGAATTGTTTGTGAATGACGGTAAGTCTTATTTCGCTTATATGGATGGTTGTTGCGTACCTTATTCTATTAAGAATAACGCTACTGGTGATTATCCTTCTGTTTCTGTTTATGGTTCTTATGGAAAAAAATTGCTTTTTTTTGATTCTTCTACACATTCTTTCTTGAGGCGTAATGCTTTGTCTAGTTATGGTGATTATCTCAATCCTTCTAATAATGCTAAAGCTATTCGCGAGAGGGGTACTATATGGGATGATAAATATCCGATACAAGCTTCTGCAATTGATTTTAATGATGGAGATGGAAGTGCCTTTGATCCGAATAACATTGATCCTTCTTTACAAGTGAGAACGATTGTCACAGGAGGAAGTGGTGGTAATAATGCTTATGCCATTGCTTCTACTCAGAGCGGGAAAGATTTGACGGTATTTAAGTTTAGCAATAATACTCCTACTTGTGCAGGTTTATATACTGTTTCTTTACCGTCGGATATAAATGTGGAAACTGCAAAGTTTGCTGCTTCTTATGCTTATACGGCAGATCTTCTGTTTGTAGCTTCCGCTAACAAGTTATATCGAATAGACTTGAATCGTAGTCAGGTGACAGAACTTTATCAATATGAAGCAGACCCGTCAGCACAAATCACGTGTCTGAAGTTTAAGGATGCTGAAGATGAAGAACTCGGTATGTCTCTCGGATTGGGTGTCAATACTGCTGACAAGGGTTTAGTTGTAGAATTACAGCTGACAGTGGCTGGAGATGTATCCCGTGGAGAAAACAGCATTTGTGTTTACGAAGATCCCAATCAGCCTATCGGGAAGATTGTTGATATTAGTTATAATTACGAATAGAATGAACCACTTCTTATGCTAAAAGGAATTATCAGTGCAATATTTCTTGCTGTTGTCTGTACTTTTTTGTACGGGCAACAGCCAAGTATTGCTACTTTCTTAAAGGGGAGAGCCCCTGTGGAAGTTATTCCCGGTATGTTTACTACCTATCGAAGTGATAAACATATCTATTGGGAAATCCCGGATTCATTGATTGGACGTGAGTTTGCCGTAACGACAACTATCCTGACAGCTCCTGCCCGTCCGGACCGGGATATGGAAAAGAAATTCGGATATGCGGGTGACATGATAGGTCCGGTATTTTTCAGTTTCCGTAAACAGGGTGACGAGTTGTGGATGATGGATCCACAATATGAGAGGGTGATAGAAAATCCTGAAGGAACGTATGCAAAAATCGCCGCCCAACGTGGGAACGAAAGGCTTTATAAGATATTACCGATTAAAGCTAGGAATCAGGGAAGCAGCTTGATAGAGATTGGTGAAGTATTAAAAGATTTTCCTTTGTTTACTCTTGATATTGTATCTTTTGATTTATTGATAGGTACGCGTTTAAGAGAGAAAGATTATATCAAGGAAATTAAAGGATATGACAACCGCTTGTTGATACACGCATCACGAGTTTATCGAAGTTCGTCAATGAAAATACCAGGTAAGCCTGTTGCACCTCCTTATATTGGAGACTGGGATACAGGTATCTGCATAAAATTACTGTCAAAAAGACCGTTGGAGGCAGTTGCTGCAAATACCGGAGCTTATTTTTCTATCAGCAAGGAGTGTTTTCAAGGGAATCAGCCTGCTATTCGGAAATCTGTTGTCAAACGATGGCGGCTGGAAATAAGGGCGGAAGATGAAGAAAGATACATGAGGGGGGAACTGGTAGAACCCATACAACCTATTATTTTTTATATAGATCGTAATACACCGGAAAAGTACATCGACTGTATCATTGAAGCGGTGCGTGACTGGCGTCCGGCTTTCGAGAAAGCTGGATTTAAGAACGCCATTGATGCGCGACTGGCTCCTACCGTTGAGGAAGATCCTGATTTTAGTATTTATGACAGTAGTTATCCGTTCATTTCATGGAAGATATCAGGGCAAAATAACGCTTATGGACCGACTCCATGCGAACCCCGGTCCGGTGAGATTATAGCTTGCCACATCGGTATTTTTTGCAGTGTCTTGAATTTGGAACAGAAATGGTATTTTGCTCAATGTGGAGCGAATGATCCGCAGGCATGGAATATAGAGTTGCCGGACTCTTTGCAATACGAACAGATAAAACAAGTATTGACACATGAAGTGGGTCATACATTAGGGTTGGAACATAACTTTCTGGGTAGTTCTCATTACTCCATCGATCAATTACGTGATAATGACTTTTTAAGTCAATATAGTATTGGTAGTTCCATAATGGATTATGTGCGGTGTAATTATGCTTTGCGTCCTCAAGATAAAGTTGATTTGAGAAACAGGCGGGTACGTGTCGGCGAATATGATAAGTGGGCTATTGAATGGGGCTACCGTATATTTCCGGGTAAAGATGCTTCTGAAAGAGAAAAGAACAGGAGCCTTTGGAATCAGGAAAAACAGAAAGATCCCTCGTTACATTTTTCGGGCAGAATGGATGTAAGGGCTCAGGCAGAAGATTTGGGTAATGACCATGTTATGGTTAATACACAGGGAATAGAGAACTTGAAATATTTGTGTGAACATCCGGATGTCTGGAATGTGACGGATAAAACGTCTTTGCGTGTATTACAGGGGCGTTATGAAGCGGTATTGGAGCATTATAAACAGTGGGTACAGCACGTTTTGTCTCATTTGGGCGGGAAACGTCTTGCTGAGCCGGATGATGAGAATATTTACATACCTGAAAAAGCCGATTACAATAAGAAGGTTATGAGCTTTATACAGGCTTATATATTACAACCGCCTGTGTGGATGTTTGATGAAAAACTTACCGCTAAATTAGAAATAAATGGTAGTCGGGAGTTCGATCGCTTTTATGAAGAGCTGATGTCGGAAATGATTCGTTCCCTCCGGGAAGTGGAAAGAACGGAGAATGTTTGTGAGGATATGTTGTCTGTAGATGAGTTTTTGGAAAGCATACATAAAGAATTATTTACCGAATGGGCTGACAATATTCCTGTAAGTGACGCCAAGTATAAAGTGCAGCTGCTTTATGTGAGTAAACTTGTTAAATTGTTGGATAGATCAGAAAAGATAACTTCGTCGAGATTATTGGTTTCCATTATGCAGGCTTTGAATAGAATAAAGGAGGAAAGTCTTGATTATAGCCATAAGATTACGGATCCGGTTACCAAAAAACGGGCAATGTTTCTTGTAGATAGTATTTTGTTTTAATGATGAAAAGTAAATAAAGAAATTCATGAAGAGAAGAAGATATGTGATTGGTATATTGTTGTGTGTCACAGCTTTACTTCAGGCACAGGATTCCGTCAAGTCATTTGACGAGTTTTTTGTTGCCGGGATGGATAAGATCGACGGTGTGTTTCCTGTGTATGTAGCGGAAAAAGAAATCTATTTGGAAATACCCGAAAAATATATCGGGCGGGAAATTGAAGTCAGTGGACAGATAGACCGAGGGTTTGATTTGTTGAATCGTCCGGTTGACGGACTGGGAGTAGTGCGTATTATATCTCCGGATAAAGCTACAATTTGCTTTCAAAAACCGTTTTATACAGAGCGTATTTTAGATGAAAAAAGCACATATCAGCAATCTTTCTCGTTGTCAAATATGCAACCTGCCGGTAAAAGTTATCCAGTGGTGGCCTATTCAAAAGAGCAGGGAGCTATTATTCGGATAACAGAGTATCTGATGACTGGCGATGACTGGTTCAGCTATAATGATAGTTTTATTCGTTCCTTGGTTCCGGAACTGTCGGAAATAATGAAAATACATCCTTTTAAGGAAGGTGTGTCGTTTACGGTCAGGCGCTATCATGGAGTTGAAGCGGAAAGATATATGCTGTCCAGTTCTGCCGTTCTATTGCCTGAAGGTAGTATGCCTTTGGAAGTCACTTGTGCAGTACGCTTGCTACCTCTGAAAAAAGATCAGATCCGCCTGGCAGATTACAGAATACCCTACCGGACATTGAGTTTCAAAGATTACTCGCAAAATCCTTATTGTATGGTAGAAGATTCATTGATTCTTCGTTGGGATATGTCACAACCGCTTACTTTCTATGTAGATACCCTTTTTCCGAAGGAATATTTCCAGGCAGTAAAGGAAGGAGTGGAAGCATGGAATACCGCCTTCCATAAAGCAGGTATTCATGATGCTTTACAAGTAAGGTATGCAGACCGAAAGATAATTCCGGCGGAACAACGTGCTTTTATATCTTATGATTTAAGAATACCGGGGATCAAAAGTGACTTTATCTGTCATCCTCGTACCGGAGAAATACTTTCATGTCGTCTGAATATCGGACATGGATTCCTAAAAGGAAAATTAGACGACTATCTGTTAAGTTGCGGTGCCTCGGATTCGCGTATTCTGGCTGACCGTTATTCTAAAGAAGTGGAAAAAGAATTGTTGCAAAATGAAATAACGGAAGAAATTGGATATCTTTTAGGTTTGCGCAGAAGTTTATCGAAAAGTTCGTGTGGAAAGACTTTAAAAGTTGGAGATGATGATTGCCGGACTATTTATTTTGGTTATCATCCTTTCAAAGGAGACCAAAATTGTTATGATGAACGGGAGAAGCTCCGCCAATGGATAGATCATAATTTACCAGATCACATTCGTTTATTCCAACCATCAGGGAAGGAGAATTCTGATTCTTCATTTCCAGAAGATTATACGGTCAAAATATCGGATTTACAGACTGTAGTGAGTCGGTTGGACAAGATTGTGTATAAGGGGAAGAAATACGATAAAGGGAGTTCGCTCACTGATATATACAGAAAGGCTATTCGTCTGTATGGGAGTTATCTGATGGAAATGGCAAAGGTGGTGGGTAGTTCTCAACCGGCAGATGCGCAGCGTCAGGCAATGCTTGATTTGGACAACTATTTATTTCATTCTGTTAAAAAGATGGAATGTACCTATGTAAAAGAGAATTTGTTGGAAACAAGAAACAATCTTCTGTATCCGGAACTGGCGAAGTTGTTCAAACAATTGTTGAGTGTAAAGACAATTTCAGCTCTTCGATTGCAGGCGTTGCAGAGTGACCGGAAGGGGTATGACGATATTGATTTTTTCCGGGATCTTTATAAAGGATTGTTTAATGGTTTTGATCCGCAGTCTGCCGTTAGTTATGAACAGATGGATATTCAGCTGATATGTTTGGAAGCGTGGCTGGATATTATGCAGGAAGCTACTGAACATAATAGTATAAAGAAACGTTTAACGAACGAATTGCATAGTCTGCACGATAGACTGGAGGAGCTTAGCACGACACATTCCCAAAGGGAAGTACGTGATATGTATATTCTGCTTTTGAGAAGAATGGATCAATATTTCCGTGTGGTTTCTTGAGTGGCGTTAGAGTAATAATTTGTTTGGGATGATGAAAAAATGGTCGTACAGATAGAATAACCTATAAGTTTTGGGTTATCTTTGCTATGATTTATGAATAAATAATTAGAATAAGATGACTATTATTTTTCCTTCACCCATCTTCGGCCCTATTCATTCCCGCCGTTTGGGCGTTTCTTTGGGAATCAATTTATTGCCGGACGACGGTAAGGTTTGTTCATTCGACTGCATTTATTGTGAGTGTGGTTTCAATGCCGAACATCGTACGAAGAAACTTCTTCCTACCCGTGAAGAAGTCCGCACGGCTCTCGAAGAGAAACTGAAAGACATGCAGGCAAACGGCCCTGCTCCCGATGTACTGACATTTGCCGGAAACGGTGAACCGACTGCGCATCCCCATTTCCCGGAAATCATAGAAGATACACTTGCGCTTCGCGACAAGTATTTCCCAAAAGCAAAAGTAAGCGTATTGAGTAACTCTACATTTATCGACCGTCCTGCCGTATTCGAAGCACTGAACAAGATAGATAATAATATCCTGAAACTGGATACGGTGGATGAAGAATACATTCATCTGTTGGATCGTCCTAACGGAAAATATTCTGTTAAGAAGATCATCGAAAGAATGAAAGAGTTCAAAGGAAACTGTATCGTACAGACGATGTTTCTGAAAGGAGGTTATCAGGGAAAAGACATGGATAATACATCCGACAAGTATGTGCTCCCCTGGATAGAAGCAGTGAAAGAAATCGCTCCCCGTCAAGTGATGATTTATACGATTGACCGGGAGACTCCCGACCACGATTTGCAAAAGGCTACGCATGAAGAGTTAGACCGTATTGTGGCTTTATTGGAAAAGGAAGGTATTCCGGCAACAGCTTCTTATTAAAATATAATTTAAACAGGGATATATTTCTTCTTGATAATACGTAAGAAAATTAATATAAGAGGGCGAACCTATAGAATTCAGAAGTTTTATACTTCCTATTCTATTGCTCGCCCTTTTATTGGCTTCATGAGCTGTTTCAGCCTATTCTGACAAGGGTATATTCTCACTTCGATGAGAAAAAGTTCTCATTGCAGTGAGAGTTTTTTCTCATTATAATGAGTATTTTTTCTCATCGCAGTGAGAATGCTTGAGAATGTGTACTTCCCTGATAATGTTTCCTTTCTTCACATAATCTTTCGGCAATATCCCGAACTGCTTCTGAAAGCAACGGGCAAAGTACGAAGGATTATTGAATCCTACAATGAAACAAACCTCATTGATCCGGTATTTACGCCAAGTGTTATCTGCAAAACGTTCTTTATAAAGAACACTCTTTCCAGATTAAAGGGCTTATTTACCTAATTATGTTTCCTGTAAATACTCATTTTACCGAAACATAGTTAGGTAAACAAAATAAAGTTCTTATATTTGCATGAATTGAAGGTTATTAAAAAACTGATTTTGGTATGGAAAAGACCCTGATACGCCAGAATGCCCAATGGAATGGCAAAATGTTTGATCAATATGGGGAGCCGTTTTTCTATACCGGCTGTGGGTAAGGCACTGAAAAGCAATGAAAATACAGTTGCGTCCTATCTCAACTTTTTGTGTGACAGTTATATTTGCGTCGATGTACGTAACTTTTCTTATTCTTTGAAAGAGACTTCCCGTTCCCAGCATAAGTGTTATTTCATTGACAATGGCTTGGTTTCAGCCAATGTCTTTCGTTATTCTCCGCAAAGTGGTAGTGCCTTGGAGAATCTTGTTTATAATGAGCTGAGAAATAAAGGGTATATGAATATTTCATTCGACAATAGTAAGACGGAATGTGATTTTTTGGCGTATAAAAACGGGAAAGCTTATGGCTTTCAGGTTTGCTATGAACTGAATGACATGAACCTGAAACGTGAACTGTACGGATTCGAACTGGAAAATGTGATGCTCAAAAAGAAGATACTGCTTACTTACAACCAGAAGGAAACTTATGGGGATATTGAAGTTGTTCCCTTTTGGGAATGGGTTATGTCACCACCTTTCACATAATCTTTCGGCAATATCCCGAACTGCTTTTGAAAGCAACGGGCAAAGTACGAAGGATTATTGAATCCTACAATGAAACAAACCTCATTGATCCGGTATTCTCCTTCACGCAGCAGTTCTCCGGCTGTTTTGAGCCGTATCAACCGGATATAATCATTGGGTGGCATTCCGGTCAGCCCTTTCAATTTGCGCTGTAAGTTGGAACGGCTGATGGCCATTTCTTCCGCCATCTTGTCGATGGTAAATTCTTCGTTGGTGAAATTGCGGATAATGATTTCATTGATCGTGTTCAGCCATTTCACGTCTGTTTTGTTCATTAATGTCTGGTCGTATGACATATTCGGCACCGTTGAAAAGTGGTTGAACAGCATGCGCCGGTTTTCCAGCAGATTATTGATGGTGGCTTTCATGTGGCTTAGCGAGAAAGGCTTTTCTATATAAGCGTCCGCGCCATAGTCAAGACCCGCAATCTTTGAATCGATGCTGTCGAGTGCCGAAAGCAGGATAAACGGGATATGGCAAAGCATATTGTCGGAACGGATGGACTTTAATAATTCGAATCCGTCCATGTGAGGCATGACGATGTCGCTGATAATAAGATCTACTGTCGTTGTCTCCAGACATTCTAAGGCTTCCTTGCCATTGGCGGCTGTATGGATGGTATAGGTATTTCCCAGATTCTTAGCCAGAAACTCCAGCATATCCGTCGTGTCTTCTACTACTAAAAGAGAGTAACCGGCGGGTTCGCCTTCTTCTTCCAAAGCGGGAACCTTGTCGGGCATGGAAGTAATGGAGGGGCTGACAGAGATGCTTTTCTCCAAATACGGAATTTCCACACATACCTCGCATCCTTCCGTATAGCTGGGATTGATATAAACCTTTCCCTTATGCTTCTCCACCAACAATTTGACGAGACTCAATCCGATGCCTACTCCCGATCCGTTATTTCCTGTATTTCCCACCTGATAAAACGGTTCGAAAACCTTGCTGCATTCTTCTTGCGGAATACCCGGACCGTCGTCACGTACACACAGGGAGAGCGTGCGCCCTTCAGAAGATAGATGTTCGTCCATAATGACCATAATGCGGGTGCGGGCATATTTCATGGCATTTGTCAGCAGGTTACTGACAATTTTAGTCAGCGCCTCCTGGTCTACATTATATTGCAGATGTTCTTTCGGCAGGGAGACACTGAAAGAGATTCCGGTCAGGGAGATGGCACGGAAACGGTCGATGATGTCCTCTATCATCCGGTTGATATCCACTTCATTGAATGAAAGCGTATAACCTTCCTTGTCCACTTTGCGGAAGTCGAGCAATTGTTTGATAAGCTCCATCAGCCGGTTGGTATTCTTTTGTATCACAGACAGGTTGCTTTCCACTTCACTGTTCCATTCATGTGTTTCCAAAATAGCTTCCAGCGGAGCTTTGATAAGACTAACCGGAGTCTTGATTTCATGTGCCACTTGGGTGAAGAATGTAATTTTCGACTGGAACAATTCCTGATTCTTGATTTGTTCCATCTCTTTCATCTTTCTTGCTTTCACAGCCTGCTGTTTACGCAAATAAAGCTGTATCAGGAAATATGCGAGGCCACACGCTATTAGTAAATAGAAAATCTTGGCATAAATGGTCTTCCAGGGTGGAGGAAGAATTTCAATATGCAGGCAACAGTCGTCATTGCTCCAATATTCATCGTTGTTACTGGCTTTCACACGGAAAGTATATTCACCCGGAGGCAGGTTGAGAAAAGATACGTTATGTTTATCCGTATATATCCATTCTTTGTGAATACCGTCCAGTTTGTAGGCATATAAATTCTTGCTGGGAGCCACATAACTAAGACTTTCGAATGCGATGTCGAACGATACCACCTGATAAGGAATCGTTACTTGTCCGCTAAGAGCAGGTATACGCTTGCTAAGGCTTACTTTGTCGTCGGGGCTGTGCATATATACCGCCGAAATAGACGCCGTAGGTCTTACCTTATTAATAGATAACTTGAACGGATAGAAACAATTAAACCCGTTCACCCCACCGAAATAGAATTTCCCGTCACTGGCTTGCAGGGAAGAGCGGAAATTGAATTGGTTGCTTTGCAATCCATCCTCGATGGTATAGAGTTGTGCCCGTTTGTTCTGCGGCTCATACCGGATCAGTCCCCTATTGGAAGAAAGCCAATAGTTACCCGATTGGTCGTCCAGTATGCCATAGATGATATTGTTTGGCAGATTCTCTTTGGTAGAGAAGTTTTCAAAACGGTCCTCCTGATAGTGATAACGGCAGATACCACCGCCTTCGGTACAGAACCATAGATGCTGTTTATGATCAATATACACACGGATTACCCAGTTGCTGCAAGGAGAATCAGGATTTGCCGGGTCGTTGCGATAGTTGTGCAATTTACCGGTTTGGCGGTTGTAACGCCAAATGCCGTCCCTTTTGCTTGCCAGCCACATGTCCCCATGTTGGTCTTCAACCATATCGTAGATAAAGATATGGCTTAAAGGTTCCAATGTTCGGAAAGAGTCACTTTCCGGGTCATACCGGCAGAATCCGGAAAGCGTTCCCAGATAAATGCTGCCATCCTTCGTTTGATAGATGGAGTAGATATGGTCGTTAGGAATTGAATGTGGGTTTGCGCGGTTATGGCGATAGTTTTTCATTTTTCCCGTTTGAGTATCCAGGATATATAATCCCCGTGAGAAACTGCCAATCCACAATTTTCCTTCATTGTATAGTAGTGCATGGATATTGTGATAACCGATGTTAGGGTTACTGCTTCTCAACAGATGGTTTTTGAACTTTTTCGTGCGGGGATCAAAGAGATTCAGCCCCCCGTCTTCGGTAGCAATCCAGATGTTACCGTCGGGATCTTCGCAGAATTGGCTGATTACATTTCCCGAAAGAGAATTTTCCGTACCATTGGGATAATACCACTCGATATCCTTATGCTTGGGAGACAGGTAACTCACTCCACTGAAATAAGTCCCGATCCAGATTCCCCCTTCCCTATCCTGATAACAGGCATAGATACTTTCTTTATTTTGTTCGTCGTCGGTAGGCAGACATTCTCCTGTCGTGGTGTTGAATGTATAAAGTCCGTCGTCGGAGCCGAGATAGAAAGAGTTGGCTGTCCGTTGAAACAAGGTGCGGATGCGCGGAATGGTAAGCGTGTCCCCTTCTCCGAAGTAATAGCGGAATTGCCCTGTCTCTTTATTGAAACGTGCCAGTCCCCCGTACCATGTACCCGCCCATAATACTCCCTGCGAACTTTCCATCAAAGAGATAATCTCGTTGCAGGCAGGACGTCCGAAAGAAGTGCCCTCGGATATATATCCTGTGAAGTTGTCCGTACGTTGGTTGTATTTCGCCAGCCCATTCCGGGTACCTATCCAGATAGTCCCGAACGAGTCGTTATAAATCACCCATATGTGATTATCCGGCAGTGAATGAGGATCGGAAAGAGAATGCAGATATTGCCTCAACGTACCTTTTTTCTCGTTGTAGACAAACAACCCGTTGGTTGTTCCGATCCATAACTGCCCGTCATTGTCGTATGCCATTCCGAAGACGCTGTTGACTGATGCCCCGTCTTCCGTCTGTTTATCGAATACGGAGAACTTCTCTTCCCACGAATCGAATAAATACAGCTTCTCCGTACTGGCCACCCAAATCTGATTGTTATCCTGATGGCGGCAGATCGTTACTATATTCATATAGCTGTTTCCGCCGTTTTCTGACGAATGTCCGTAGTTGGTGAACTCGATGCCGTTGAAACGATTCAGCCCGTCCTGCGTTGCAAACCACATATATCCGATGCTATCCTGAAGGATGCTCCGGACACAATTGCCCGATAACCCCGATCTAACGTCATATTTCTTGTAGATATTGGCGAAGACCAGAGAAACGGATGCAAGCAGTATACCTATGAATAAGATGAATCGTTTCATAATTTCCTTTCTTTGTTATTAGGTTCGGTTTAATTCAATTCTGTCCAGCTTAATTCTGTTCCGTTCTGTTTTTCAGTTTAATTTTGTTCCGTTCAGTTTAGTTCTATTCATTCCGGTTTGCTACCGTTTAGTTTTCGTTGGCAGTTATCCCCTCCACAAGCTATGAGAGCCTGTTTTATGGGGGATATATTTCTTGTTTACAAGAGCTATATGTCCTGCGTATTGGATCTATATACCCAACACGCAGCACATATATACCCAACAGATTGGATCTATAGCTCCTGTAAACAGGGTAATTACCCCCTTTGTAGAAGCCTTTATTTCACGTCGTCCCACGTATCTGTGCGGAATGGGAAAGCACTCAATCCGAAAGTATTCCGCAGCGTGATATTTCCCACATAATTACGGAAAGCATAGCGCACGGCAATCGGTTGGGCTACCTCTTCACTCCACACTTCTACTGTGTTGGTACGTCCTACAATCTTTGCTTTCGCCGGATAGAACTTCTTGTCCGCTCCCGCAATCTCAAATCCTTCCAGTTCGGAGAAAGTAGGGAACAACCCCGCAGGTGCATTATCAAATGTCACTATGGCCTTTTTGTCCGCATAGTCCACTTTGGTCATCGTCGGACCGTTGGATGGTAACCGGCGAATACCGTATGTTTTAGTCAGTGCAAGCGTAGCCAACCGAAGCCCTACTACATCCTTCTGTGGCGGATGGATACAGAATTCATCACCAATATCCGTAGTAGGCACCATGCCCGAATTAGGAATTGTTTTCAGTGCTTCCATCTGTGCTTCCCGCAATAGAGCGGCCCCTGTATCACGGCTGTCCTTATATTTATGAGGAGCGATCTGCACATAATAGAAAGGCATATCGGGAGCCTCCCATACATTTCTCCATAGCTGCACCATAGCAGTCATCATCGGAGCATAGAATTGATAGTTGGATATATTCGATTCTCCCTGATACCAAAGGAAACCGCGTGCCGTGAAGTTCTTAACAGGCCATAACATCGAGTTGTACAGACATTCCAAACGCTGGTGCACCCCTCTTTTAGGATTTTTGGCAGCTTCAATGTTCATACCTTCCACGGTTTTCAATGTCGGTTCATCCATCCATGCTTCAATCGCCGAACCTCCCCAACTGTTGATAACCAGTCCTACCGGGAGATGGAGACTTTCAGTCAGTTGGCGGGCAAAGAAATAGGCGGCGGCACTGCAATCAATGCTCGTTTCGGGTGACGATACTTCCCATTTTCTTTTCTCGAAATCCGTGCGGCGTTCTGTATCATTGGTTCTCGGTACGGTAATAAAACGAATACGGTCGCGATAATTTCCCGAGTTCAGCAGCGTTTCAAGTGAGTGGTCAATGGGTTGTGCTGCATTTCCCATCATACGCATTTCCATGTTCGACTGTCCGGAGCAGATCCACACCTCCCCTATCAGTATATCCGAGAGAGTGACCGGAGTGCCGTCACTGATCGTAATAGAATAAGGAGTATATCCTCCTTCGGGAGTGTCTACTTTTACCAGCCAGGCCCCGTCTTTATCCGTAGATGCCTGATAAGTCCGGTTGTTCCACGAAGTGGTGACAGTTACTTTTTTGCCATCCGCCCAACCCCATAACTTAACGGAGCTGTTCTGTTGAAGTACCATGTGATCTCCCATCATTGCAGGGAGTTTTACTTTGCCTTGTGCAATCGGCAGGAATAAAAGTGATAAAATAAGAAGTAGAAAATGTTTTTTCATACTGTTTTTATTAGATATTCGACGAATAATTATTAGGTATCAGGCAAAAATACAACCTATTTTTAAATATGGAATAAAACTAGCTAGTCATTTTCTGATAAAAGCTGGTCGAAATCTTAAAAGCTTGTTTTTCCTTTCCATTCTCCGCCGAATTTTCTTAATTAGTGGCATCAATCGCCTAAACAGTATTATTAGATTGGCTAAATATCCCATTTCTTTGCAGGGTGAGTATTTAACAACCTAATTGTTTCATTAAATCTAATAAAATGAAAAAGAAGCATTATCTATTATTTTTATTGGCTTCGCTCTTTTTACTGACAGATGTGGTGTGGGCACAAACATCTGCCACAGTAAGTGGAGTAGTGATCGATGAGAATGGAGAAACCCTGCCGGGTGTTTCCGTCGTCGAAGTAGGTACAACGAACGGTGTCCTGACAGACCTGAACGGACACTATACCTTAAAAACAACTTCTGCCAAACCTTCCGTTTCTTTCAGTTACATTGGTTATCAGACCACCACGCTTCCCCTGAACGGGCGTACGAAACTCGATGTACAGATGAAAGTGGAAACGAAAGTGCTGGATGAAGTAGTGGTAGTGGGCTACGGTGTACAGAAGAAAGTGAACCTGACCGGCTCCGTGACTTCCATCAACTTTGCCGACCAGACGGAAGGACGACCCATCATGAGTGTTTCTTCCGCCCTTTCGGGACTCGCCGCCGGTATGAACGTCACACAAGCTTCGGGACAACCCGGCTCGGACGGTGCCACCATCCGCGTCCGCGGTAACGGTACGTTCAATACCAACTCCCCATTAGTCCTGGTGGACGGTATCGAATGGAGCATGGACAATGTGAATCCCAACGACATCGAAAGCATCTCCGTACTGAAAGACGCTGCCTCCACAGCTATTTACGGTACGCGTGCCGCCAACGGAGTCATCCTTATCACCACCAAAAGCGGGAAAGGCAAACCGCAAATCTCCTATTCTTATTCGGGAGTCGTGCAGATGCCCTACAATAACCTCTCTTTCGTAAGCGACTATGCCCGTTATATGGGACTGGTGAACGAGGCTTGCGACAATGTGAATACCAAAGGTATCTTCTCGCAGGAAAGCATCGACCGCTGGAGGGCTGCTTCTGCCGATCCGAACGGGTTGAACGAGTACGGAGTACCCAATTACGTAGCTTATCCCAACACCGATTGGTTCGACGAAGTATTCGACACCGGATATTCGCAAGAGCACAACCTGTCTGTCTCCGGCAGTTCGGAGAAAGTGAAATACATGCTTTCATTGGGCTATCTTGACAATCAGGGAGTCATGAACCGCTGGAACCTCGACTCAAGTACGCAGAAAATCAATTTCCGTACCAACCTGGAAGCCAAGATAGTGAAATGGATGACCGTCGGCACCCGTCTCTACGGACAAAAGCAAGATTACGGGATGGCTAATATCAGCAACGGATTCAAGTATCTCTATCAGACCACTCCGGGTGTATACCCCGGCGAACCTAACTACTGGGGACGTGCCGCACTGGCCAGCGAAGAATCTTCCAATGCCAATAATATCTTCGGTCAGATGGCAGGAGCCACCGGTTTCAATACCGTCTGGCGTCTCAACGCATCAGTCTACGGAATTATCACTCCCTATAAAGGGCTCAACATTGAAGGTACATTCAACTATTCGCCGACATTCACCGACAAGTCTTCTTATAGCCGCCAAAATGGTTATTGGGACTACGTCACCGACCAGCGTGTCAGCGAAAGCGCGTTGGAGAACGCTTCCATCACCAATACGAGTGCACGCACCTGGCGTCAGAGTGCCGAAATACTGGTACGCTACAATACAACCATCAAGAAAGACCACGACCTGGGCGCACTGCTCGGATATTCCGCACAGGAATATTACAGCAAGAGCTTTGCCGTTTCCCGTAAAGGCGCTACGGACTGGACGCTGAACGAATTAAGCACTTACGAGACGCTCGTCAGCTCTTCCAGCTCGGCACCCGCCAAATGGGGATTGCTCTCTTATTTCGGCCGTGTCAACTACGGATATAAAGGACGTTATCTCTTTGAAGCCAACCTTCGTGCCGATGCCTCCTCCCGTTTCGGTGTGAACCAGCGTTGGGGATATTTCCCCTCGTTCTCCGGCGGATGGCGTATCTCAGAAGAATCATTCATGCAAGGCGCATCGGACTATCTCTCTAACCTGAAACTCCGTGTTTCCTGGGGAAAGACAGGTAACAACTCTACGGGCAACTACGACTGGCAGGCAAACTACGCCACAGGCAATGTCGTAATCGACGGTGAAGGAACCAAAGGACTGGTACGCAAGAAACTAAGCAACGACAAGCTGCATTGGGAAAGTACCGCCACCACCGACATCGGACTTGATTTCGGCTTCTTCAACAACCGCCTGACGGGTGAGATAGACTATTATAATAAGTATACTTCGGACATTCTCTACCATCCCGAACTCTATCTTTCGATGGGTGTCGTAGGCTCTGCTCCCGAGAATCTGGGTGAAGTGCGCAACCGTGGTGTTGAATTTACCCTCAACTGGAACGACCGCATCGGAAAAGATTTCGAATACCGGGTGGGTATGAACTTCTCTTTCAACGCCAACAAAGTAATGAAGTTCAAAGGCGAGCTCCAGAAATACTGGACGTATGATGCGCAGGGAAACAAAGTGAGCTATGTCAATAACTTCAGTGATGTGTCTGAATCCGGTTTCGGAGGTTATATCTGTGAAGGCCGCCAACTGGGGGAAACCTATATGTATAAGGTGTACAGAGGTTCCGGCGAAGGCTATACCGGAGGTGCGGTGGATATCCATGCGGGACCGAAGGACGGAATGATACGTACGAAAGAAGATATGGTATGGGTGCAGGCTATGATTGACTCCGGTTATTCGTTCGGAGGAATGAAGACGGTTGCCAAAGACCAGCTTTGGTATGGTGACATACTCTATGCCGACAGCAACGGTGATATGAACTACGGCGATACCAACGACCGGGATTTCTCCGGACACACCAGTGTCCCCAAATTCAACCTGGGTTTCAACTGTGCCTTCTCTTACAAGAACATTGATTTCTCCATGTTATGGTCGGGAGCTTTCGGGCATTACCTCAACTGGAATACTGATTACTACAACTCGACACTGGTCAGCCATGGATATGGCATTATCGAGCATATCGCCGATAACCATTACTTCTTCGATCCTTCCAACCCGGACGATCCGCGTACCAACCAGTGGGGCAAATATCCCCGCCTGACATACGGTACTACCTATAATAACAGAATCCAGAGCGACTGGAACGAATATAAGGCCGACTATTTCAAATTGAAGAATATCCAGATCGGCTATACGTTGCCGCAACGGATTTCCAGCAAGTTCTTTGTTAGCAAGCTCCGTGCTTTCGTGTCGATGGACAATATCCTGACGATCACCAGCTATCCGGGACTCGATCCGGAGATAGGAACAGAAATCGGTTATCCGTTGATGCGTCAGATCTCTTTTGGCGGACAGATTACCTTTTAATGATGTAGAACTAAAAAACAGAATCTGATATGAAAAAGATATTAATGATTTTAACGATGGCACTGGCGGCTACCTCCTGCATGGATATTCTCGATGTGGCTCCGGAAGACCAGATCGCAAGTGAAAACATGTGGACCACGGAGGAGCTTGCCGACAAGGGAATGGCAGGGCTCTATTTCCCGTTCTATGCCACCCAACTCTCCTCCACCCAGCTTCGCCGCGCCGACGGGCTGAACCGTCAGGGAATCGAAGCCATGAGCTTCGCGACCGATTATTATTCCAATAACTATCCGGTGGAACTGCTTTCGCTGGCTACCAAGCCTGCCAATGACTTTCAGGTGTGGTATGAATGGAAGTTCTGTTACACCATTATCCATGCGTGTAACGATGCGATTGCCAATCTGCATAAAGCGGATATGAGCGCTGATAAACTGGCGCGTTACCAATGCGAAGCCCGCTTCCTTCGTGCCTGGGCATACAATCGTCTGAATATGCTTTATCAGGGTGTTCCCGTTTATCTGGAACCCATCAATAATGAAGACTGTACCCGTGGCCAATCTTCGGTGGATGAGGTATGGCAAGTGATTCTGGATGATTTGACGTATTGCATCAACAATCCCGACTTCCCCAATAACACGCTGAATGAAAACTACGGCCGTCCTTCTAAAGGTGCCGCTTATGCCCTGCGTGGTATGGTATATATGTGGAAGAAGCAATACAAGGAAGCGGGCAACGATTTCAAAGAAGTGGAAACGTGTGGTTATGGTTTGTGGACAGGCGAATATGCCGATTTCTTCAAATATGAAAACGAAAAGGATAAAGAAATGATCTTCTCGCTCCAGTTCAGCGAAGAAACCGGTTATTGTGATAACATTCAGCAAATGACTGGCGCCCGCGATACGTATGATGGCTGGACGGAAATAAAACCTTCCGCAGACTTTGTAGATTACTATAAGAACGCAGACGGATCGGACTTCAAATGGTCGGAAGTAGACGGCCTGCAAGACTGGGACTTGCTGACTCCAAAACAGCGTGAAATCTTCTTCTGCCGTGACGGACTGGAATCCATGTCCTCACAAAAGAATGCGCTTATCAAACGGGTAGGCGAAGATATCTATCAGAAATATTACCTGAACAGCGGTAATGAAGCCCGCATCAAAAAGGCGTATGACAGTCGTGACCCGCGTCTGCAACAGACCGTCGTCACTCCTTATGTGCCAGTGGACTGCTACAAACCTAATTATGCAGGAGATGCCAACCAAATCGGTAAACAACTCCGTTGGCCGTTGAAGGAACAGGGCACGAATGGTGGAGACTTCTGGCTCGATAAACGTACTTCTGCTTTCTACTGCTATCGCAAGTACAATGAGTTTGAGAAAGGACGTTTGATTAGCCGGAGCCGTTGCCATACCGACTGGCCGTTGATTCGCTATACCGATGTACTGTTGCAGTACGCCGAAGCATTGGCGCAGACCGATCAGTTGGGAGAAGCCATCCGCCTGGTGAATAAAGTGCGTACCCGCGCCCACATGCCTGCACTGACAGAGGGCGGAAGCGGCCCGTGCGCAGTGAACGGAAAGGAAGACATGCTCGAAAGGATACGTTATGAACGTCGCGTGGAATTCTGTCTGGAAGGAATCAACTTTTTCGATGAAGTACGTTGGGGAACCTACAAAGAAACCAAATTCCAGGGGAAAGACATCAATGGCGGCAAATCCTGGTGGGGCGAACTGGTAGAGTATAACTGGTATTACACCGATTACATGTGGCCATGGACTGCTCCTATCTCTGAAACGCAAAAGAACCCGAACCTGACTAAACGAAGCGGTTGGGCGTATTAATCATAAAGATTTGAATAAGGATGAAGAAAATACTTTTACTATTACTCATTTTTGTATCTGGTTGCACGGGTGTAGTTGCGCAACAGTTTGATTATGGCAAGATAGCGCCTCATCCCCGGTTGTTATTGCCGGCGGGAGGAGAAGAAGCCATCAGGAAAGCCATTGCGGAGTATCCCCCGTTGGCCACTGTTCACCAGCGGATCATGGAACTTTGCGACCGGACACTTACGGAACCACCTGTGGAACGTATCAAGGAGGGCAAACGCCTGCTGGCGATTTCGCGCATCGCATTGAAGCGTATCTATTACCTCTCATACGCTTACCGTATGACGGGAGATAAGAAATATGCTCACCGTGCGGAACAGGAGATGCTGGCCGTCAGTCGTTTCACCGACTGGAACCCCACTCATTTCCTGGATGTGGGTGAGATGGTAATGGCATTGGCTATCGGTTATGACTGGCTGTACGATTCTTTGCAGCCCGACACCCGCCGGGTAGTGCGCGAAGCAATCATCGCGAAAGGCTTCGACGCGGCAAAGAACACCCGTCATGCCTGGTTCTATACAGCTAAGAACAACTGGAATTCCGTATGTAATAGTGGATTGGCGTATGGCGCGCTGGCTCTTTTTGAAGAGATTCCGGAAGTATCGAAAGGCATCATAGAGAAATGCATGGAGACAAATCCGAAAGCGATGGTAGGTTATGGCCCCGACGGAGGTTATCCCGAAGGATTCGGATATTGGGGGTACGGGACAAGTTTTCAGGTAATGCTCATTGCTGCGCTCGAAAGTGCTTTCGGCACAGACAATGGGCTCTCCCAAGCCCCCGGTTTCATGGAGTCTGCCCGTTTCATGCAGTATATGACGGCTCCGGGCGGAGATTGTTTCTGTTTCTCGGACTCTCCGGTAGAGGCGGAGTGCAACATGATGATGTTTTGGTTTGCAGGCAAAGCGAAAGACCTTTCCCTGTTGTGGATCGAACGTCAGTATCTCGACCGGCCGGATATGCCGTTTGCCGAAGACCGTTTACTGCCCAGCCTGATGGTGTTCTGTTCGCAGCTCGATTTGAAGTATATCGGCAAGCCGAAGAGAAACTTTTGGTTCAGTCGAGGAGATACGCCTGTGTTTATCTACCGTGGCGGATGGGACAGCAAGGAAGATACCTATCTGGGAGTGAAAGGCGGTTCGCCTTCTACCTCTCATGCGCACATGGATGCCGGTTCGTTTATCTTCGAGAGAGACGGGGTGCGTTGGGCGATGGACTTGGGTATGCAGAGTTACATCACGCTCGAAAGTAAGGGAGTAGACCTGTGGAATATGTCGCAGAACGGACAACGCTGGGAAGTATTCCGGCTAAGCAATATCGCTCACAACACCCTGACGATTAACGGCGAACGCCATTTGGTAAAGAGTAATGCTCCGATCACCCGTACTTTCGAGTCGAAGAAACAGAAAGGGGCGGAAGTAGACCTGTCGAGTGTGTTTGCCAACAGCGTGAAGAAAGTCGTCCGCACCGTGATATTGGATCAGAAAGACCATCTGGAAGTAACCGACCGGTTGGAGACGGGGGACAAGGAAGCTGCCGTATCCTGGATCATGGTCACTCCGGCGGAAGCCAAAATAACGGGCAAGAACCGGATGGAATTAACCAAAGACGGACAACGGATGCTATTGACGGTAGATGCCGATACGGAAGTAGAAATGAAAACCTGGTCGAACGTGCCCCCGCATGAATATGATTTCCGCAATCCGGGAACCATCCGCGTGGGTTTTGAGACGGTGATTCCTGCCAATCGTGCCTCGCAACTGAAAGTACGACTTATTCCTTTGAAGTAGTAATACAAATAAATTCATTGAACCATGAAAACGATTCTTTTTAAAACAATCATCATAGCTTTCTTTGTAGGAACAGCCGTTAGTTGTTCCGATGAAGATGAGAACAGATTCCGTCCGGGATCTACCCATGAGAAACCGAATCCCACGGAGCCGGAGGGCGGACTGGATTATTCCAAACTGACTGCGGACAATCATCCCCGCCTGTTGATGAACGCCGAGGCCTTCACTGCGTTGAAAGCCAAAGTGGATGCCAATTCGAGTGCCAATCTGACCTTGCTCCATAATACCATTATGAGTGTATGCAACAGTAAAGGGATGAACGCCACGGCACTGACTTATAAATTGGATGCCAGCAACAAACGTATCCTCGATGTGTCCCGCGACGCGTTACTGCGTATTTTCACCTGTGCTTATGCCTACCGGATGACCGGCGATGCCAAATACCTGACTAAAGCGGAAACGGATATGAACGCTGTCTGCAATTTTCCCGACTGGAACTCGAAACGCCACTTTCTCGATGTGGGCGAAATGGCTACGGCTGTTGCGTTCGGCTACGATTGGCTCTACAACGAACTAAGCGCAGCCACCCGTACGAAAGCGGCCAACGCACTGTTGAAGTTTGCCTTCCAACAGGCGCAGGATAAGAACTGGAACCTCAACTTCTACGAAGCCACCAACAACTGGAACCAGGTTTGTAATGGTGGACTGGTCTGTGCGGCACTGGCTTCTTATGAAAACAATCCTTCCGAAGCAAAGGACATGATTGAAAAAGCATTGGAATCCAACAAACCTGCATTGGAAGTGATGTATTCTCCCGACGGCAACTATCCGGAGGGCAGCGGTTACTGGTGTTACGGCACGCTCTATCAGGTATTGATGCTTGCCGCCCTTAACAGTACGCTCGGCACGGATAACGGGCTTTCCGATACACCGGGATTCTCCAAGACGGCAGAGTATATGCTGTATATGACAGGCTTGAACAGTAAGTTCTTTAATTATTCCGACTGTGCTCCCTCCTCTACTGCGGCATTGGCTTCGTGGTGGTTTGCCGATAAATACAGTAATCCGTCCTTATTATATAATGAGCTTAAAATGCTGAAGAACGGTGAATATGCTTCCTGTGCCGAAAACCGCCTGTTGCCGATGATTATGGCGTTTGCCAATAATCTGAATCTGGACGCGATCTCCGCTCCTTCCAATAAATTATGGAGTGGAAAAGGGGAAACGCCCGTGGTGATGGTACATACCGACTGGACGTACACCGATACGGATAAATACCTCGGAATCAAAGGTGGCAAGGCAGGTTCGAGCCACGGACACATGGATGCCGGTTCGTTTGTGTACGACGCGTATGGAGTGCGCTGGTCAATGGATTTCGGTCTGCAAAGTTATACAACGCTCGAGTCGAAATTGGCAGCTTTGGGTGGTAATCTTTGGGATATGGGACAGAACTCGATGCGTTGGGATGTATTCCGCCTGAATAACTTGAATCATAGCACGATTTCAATCAACGACGCCCGTCACCGGGTAAATGGGGTGGCTACACTGACTACTACTATCAATACCGCTACGGAATTGGGAGCCACTTTCGATCTGACTGAAGTAGTGTCCGATCAGGCGGCGTCCGCTACCCGTACCGTGAAAATCGTGAACGATAAAGATTTAGTAGTCATGGATGAGATCAAGGCGAGAACGGATAAATCCGCCAAAGTGCGCTGGTGTATGGTGACGCCTGCCGTTCCGACGGTGGAAAGTAACCGCATCGTACTAACGAACGGAAGCAAAGTGATGTATCTCACAGTCAGCGGAAGCGTGAAGCCTACCTATAAGCAATGGAGTACCACCAGTGAGAACTCTTATGACCAGGCTAATCCGGGCACCTATATGGTCGGCTTTGAAGCAACGGTCACCGCCAATCAGACCGCCACATTTACCACAACCCTGTCCCCTAAATAAAAAAGAATGGAACGTATGAGAATCCTATTAATATCTATACTCGGACTTTTGACATTGGCCTCCTGCACGAAGCAGGAGCCGATGGAGGCATTGATTGACCGTGTATTTACCGTTGCGGAGCAACAATACACGACTATGGACACCCGCTTGACAGAAAAGACACTTCCCCGCACGTTCTCTGCCGACGGTGAGTTTGTTCCCTCGAATATTTATTGGTGGTGCAGCGGCTTCTATCCCGGTTCCCTCTGGTATATCTACGAATATACAGGCAATGAAGCAGTGAAAACACTGGCCGAGAAGAACACGCTGAAACTCGACTCTATACAATACGTGACCAGGGATCATGATGTCGGTTTCCAGTTGAATTGCAGTTACGGGAATGCTTTCCGGCTGACAGGTAATGAGGCTTATAAACAAGTGCTCTATCAGGGCGCCAAGTCCTTGTCAACCCGCTTCAATCCTGCTGCCGGTGTGATTCGTAGCTGGGACTTTGTGCGCAAAGGCTGTGACTGGAAGTTCCCGGTGATTATTGACAATATGATGAATCTTGAACTGCTGTTGTCCATGTCGAAAGCCTATGCCGACGACTCTTTGCAGAACATTGCCTGTACGCATGCCAATACCACTATCCAGCATCACTTCCGGGATGATTATTCCACGTATCATCTGGTGGATTATGACCCTGAAACAGGTGCAGTGCGCGGCAAGCAAACGGTGCAGGGCTTCTCGGACGATTCCTCCTGGAGCCGCGGACAGGCATGGGCCTTGTACAGTTATACGATGATGTTCCGCCTGACGGGGTATCAGAACTATCTGTTGCAAGCCGGACATATTGCCGATATGCTGCTCCGCCGTTTGCCTGCCGACGGTATTCCTTACTGGGATTTCGACGCTCCGGTAGAAGAACAGACCTATCGGGATGCTTCCGCTGCGGCTATCATGGCCTCCGCTTTTATCGAACTAAGTCGTTATATCCCCGGCACGGACGCCAAGGAATCTTATCTTGCCATGGCAGAAAAGCAACTCCGTACGCTTGCCTCGAAAGAGTATCTGGCAGAACCGGGTACGAACGAATGTTTCATCTTGAAGCACAGCGTGGGTGCACTTCCTGATAAAAGCGAAGTGGATGTCCCCCTGACGTATGCCGATTATTATTTTTTAGAAGCATTGCTGCGGTATAAGAATCTACAATAATAAAACTAATACAATATGATTATGAAGAACTTATATATAAATATGGCATTTATCTTCGTACTACTGCTGATAACTGCCTCCTGCTCGGACAAGGATGATTCGGCTCCGCGTGTCATTCCCACCATGAACCTGACAGTTTCGGAGATTGCGGACAATACGGCTCTGATTACTTCCGAGCAGCAAACAGGAACTACGTTCGGAGCGAAAGTCATTGAATTCTATCCGGTGGCGGACATCGGCTTTGATTATAACATTGAAGTGAAGCTGGTGAAATTTGTAGAAGAGAACGGAGAACCCGTATCTCTGCCCTATACGCGTAAAATCACCGAAGGATTACGTCCGGGAGTGAATTACATCAGTGCGATCATCGCCTATAATGCCGAAGGGCGTGCCGTGTGTTCCGCTTTCCAGACCTGGAAAGCTTCAGGAACGGAAGGAGCATGGAGTGACGGCGGTTCTGCCGGTGATCTGGAAGAGAATGAATGGTAAAGAATGGTGTAACTCAAAAGAATGAATGGTATGAAAAATAGATTATTTGCAATAGGTGCAATGATTCTCATGATGACAAGTTGCACGCAGGACGAACTTATTTCGTCCGATAACGGCAAAGAACCGGCAACGGCAGGTTCATGTCTGACGTTGGTTGGACTCTCGTCTCCGCAGACACGTATTTCTATCGGTGACAAAACAGGGGATGTTTATCCGATGATTTGGAGCGAAGGGGATGCCTTGGGTGTTTTCTCCCGTACGGCAGGGACCGACATCAATAATGTGCAGTCTTTATTGAGTGATGAGTCGATCGGGCAGAACTCCGGCGTCTTTACTTCGGACGACGTGAAGATGGCGGAAGAAGGAGCTACGGAACTTCTTATTTACTATCCTTACCGGGCAAGTACGGAACTGGCCGAAAATGGCAACAAGATTACTTCTACCCTGTCTGTTGAGCAGGAACAAAGCCGTCCCGGCGATAGCCATCATATTGGAAAGTATGGTTTTGCGTTTGCCAAGGCTACGGTCAGCAGTCCGGATATGCTTGCTAAATTTACGTTGAACCATGCGATGGCGTATGTGAAGTTCAGCATCTCATCCCAGGAGCTTTCTACGTACAAGCTAAAGAGTGTTTCTTTATATGACAAGGAGACAAAAACTCCTCTTTCCGGTGTATTCACAGCAGATTTGGATACGGACGAACTGACCTACGGTACAGATGTGAAACCGTATGCCACTGTTTCACTGACTACTCCCGAACTGCTCGCTTCCGCACAGGATATATACCTGACTACATATCCTGCCGATTTAAGTGGCAAAGAAGTGTACATTGTCATCACTTTGGAAAATGACCAGCAGACTGTTACCATTCCTATTCTCAAAGAAGGAAAGCAACTGAAAGCCAATGCTGTCAATACGATTGCTGTCAACAACCTGAAACTTTCGGATAACTCCTGCGAATGGTATGAGCCGGTAGAGACACGTTTATTGGCAGGAGGATGGGCTTATGGCGAGTCCAACTGTCTGTTGACGAATATTTCAACAGAAGGTGTGGATAATGTGATAAATGTGAAAGCCCGTGGTAATTTCATGGAAGTGGAAGAACCCAAGTATGCCAAGACTATACTTAATTGCGATTTGGGTAATGCGAATAAAATGGTTCGGGTAAATGGCTCTGCTACAGATATTACTCCTGTGAATGGTGATTATACGATTACGGTAACAGGGATTCAAACATACGCCGGACTACCTGGCGGTTGCGGTCAGGTGGCTATCTATGGAGCGGATCAGACTACCGTCATCTGGAGTTTTATTATCTGGATGACCCCTACTCCGGCAGAACACCCTTATGGTAATACGGGATATGTAGTGTTGGATCGTAATCTGGGTACTTATATGACGTGTGAAGGAGACAACTGGAAGCAAAACGGTGTTTACTTCCAATGGGGACGTCCTACGCCGGTCGGCTGGTCGGGAACCGTGGGTACTAATATACCTACCGAAGCCACCAACGTCCGCTTCTCTATAGAAAATCCCCGTGCGTTGCTTTATACCAATAATGTGGATAATACAAAATCCGACTGGTATCTGGGTGCATGGACCGGTGCACGTACCGATCGTAAAGATGACTTCTGGGGTAACCCGAATGAATCGAGCACTTATCTCAATCCTTCTGACGGTCATAAATCTATTTATGATCCTTGTCCGAAAGGTTACCGGGTTGTGTCTCCCCGAGTATTGGATGAGATAGAGCAGAAAGGAGAATTTGTGAAACAGAGCGCAACTGCGGTATTTAAATATTGCTATGACGGTACGAATTACGCATATTGGCCGTTGGCAGGTTGTAAGTGGGGTTCCAACGGCGGTAATAATGGCAACAATACAGGATTGGATACCGCTAAGGGTGCCGCTTGCTATTGGTCTAACTCATCGGCTAGCAGTTATGGAAATGACAAGGATCAGGGAGCTACTTCTCTGTATTATAAAGTCTCCAATAAGACCTGGACACATTCCTCCGGTCGTTCCCATGCATTCTCCGTGCGTTGTATGAAAGATACCGAGAATCGTTGATTCTCTTCATGGATTCTCTTCATTGAGAATATGAAATAGAATTCCCCGTTATATGAAAGTTTCTGCCTGTCTCCGGATACAAGGTACTTTCATATAACGGGGAATCTGTTCTGTTTTTAAGATATTCACGAAAAAAGGAAAGAAAGAAAAGGGCCAAACAGAAAATAAACTGCATGAACAATTGCAAGAATATGCATTATCTCTCTTTATCTTGTATTTATTTCCTTGAAATATGCACGATATGGTGTAACTAAACCATCCGTTTGCCGTAATCAAACCCTTCGTTTGGTTTAAACAAACCTTCCGTTTGCTATAATCAAACCATCGGTTTCTTTTAAAGGAAGCTAAACTTGGTTTTTGAAGAGGATATATTGAGCTACTTTGTCTTTTTCTACTGCCTATTTATAAATAGCAATCTGATATATCCTTTGTGATATGATAGCTATTTATGCTTTTGATTAACTGCTTTTATTGTGACTTGTTTGCTAATAATGCCTATTTTGTGTTATTTGCGAAATCTGTAACTCTAAATGGAGGGCGTTTTTCATGAAGTGCAAGGAAGGGCTCGAAATATAAAGAGCAGGATAGGTAAAATATACAATTCTTCATGTTGGCACTTCTTTCAGTAATCAATGTCTTTCCTTTATAAGCATGTATCTCTTTTAAATCACCATATATGGTGAAAAGCATGATAGTATGCTTTAATACTATGCTATTTATGTGCAAATTCACTGTATATGGTGAATTTACTTGTTTTTATACTAAAAAGATTCTATCTTTGTGAGAAAGTTTCTATATATGGTGAATTATGGATTTAATAGAGATAGGAAAACATATTCGCGAAAGGCGTAAGGAGTTGGGGTTGGATCAGTCTACGTTGGCCACTCTTGCAGGAATAGGGATTAACGCTTTGGTCCGCTTGGAACGTGGAAGTGGTAATCCCCGCTTCGATGTTCTTTTTAATGTCCTGAAAACTTTAGGACTTAGTATTCATATTCAATAATAGACACACATATGAGTCGATCTGCCAAAGTCTATATAAAAGGTATTTATGCCGGTCTGTTAACAGAAATAGATCGTGAACACTATTCATTCTGTTATGATACGGACTATTATAATAATCCACAACTCCCAGCTGTCTCACTGACCATGCCCAAGACACAGCAGGAATATACCTCTTCCTATCTTTTCCCTGTTTTTTTTAATATGACATCTGAAGGGGATAATCGGATTATTCAAGCTAGAAACCTGCATATTGATGAAGAGGATGATTTTGGTATTCTTCTGGCTACTGCCCATACAGATACAATCGGAGCAATAACAATTAAAAAAATGTGATAATGGAAACTGATATTCATATTTGTCCCTCACTTTTACGGGAGACTGGTGGAGAAAGCGGATATTCACCCAAAGCCTTGAAGCAGCTTTCTGATGGGAAAAATATATCTTGTGAATTACCTTACAGGCATTTTGACGATAATGTCGGTATTGATCTCTTCAATAACAATAGCAAACGCATATCCGTTTCTGGAGTCCAGATTAAGTATTCTTTAGTTGCCGATGACGGGATATTGCGATTGACCAAAGAGGAAGAACAGGGCGAATTCATATTAAAGCCTGTTCCCAATAATCTCCGTAACAAGGAGTTTTGTCCTGCCAACGAACATTTGACAATGCAGATAGCTGCGCAAGTATATGGGATTCCGACAGCTCCTAATGGATTATGCTTTTTTCAGGACGGAACCCCTGCTTATTTTGTACGACGTTTTGATTTGTCGGAGAAAGGAAAGTTACAAAAGGAGGATTTTGCTTCTTTAGCCGGGCTTACCAGGAAAAATGGAGGTTCCGATTATAAATATGACAATCTGGCCTATGAAGAGTTTGCAGAAATTATAGATAAATACAGCTCTGTCCCCCAAGTGGATAAATTGCGTTTTTTTGAACTTATCTTGTTCAACTTTGTCTATTCTAACGGCGATGCCCATTTAAAGAACTTTTCTTTATTGGAAGAGAAGAAAGGAAGATTCCGCCTATCTCCTGCTTACGATTTATTGAATACTCATCTCCATATAAACGATGGTATCTTTGCCATGAGCAAAGGTTTGTTTGTTAATCCTGAACCGGATTATTTCGGTGGTGCATCAGCGGTTACTGGGAAGACTTTTTATCACTTTGGCTTAAAAATAGGTCTACCCGAGCGTTTGGTAAACTCTTGTCTCGAAAAATATAGTAAGATATATGAATTGACTGATCAACTGATTGAACATTCTTTTCTCTCTAAAGAATTGAAAAAGCAATATAGACTTATGTATAAGTCAAGAGTCGGGAGCTATCTTAGTGTTATTGAGTAATAATGTGCACATTATTACTCTTTTTTTATATTAAGATGAACAAGATCCCCAAAAAGATTTGTCTAACATAAGAATCTGTTCTTTTTGTCATTCTTCTTTTCTGTTCCGATAATTGGCCGGTGATGTTCCCAAATGCGCTTTTACGTATTTCCCGAAAAAGGACTGATTGGGGAAGTTGAACTCTTCCGCAATTTCCTTGATAGACTTTTCCGAACGTTTTAATCGGTATTTGATATGCTCCACGGTAGTTTCGTTAATCAAATCCAACGGAGTCCTGCCACATGCCTGCTTGATGACTTTCGAGAAATGCTTCGGAGTATAACAAAGCTCGTTGGCAAAATAACTCACCGAACGGTGCATACCCTTGTCCTTCGATAACAGTTCCATGAACTTCCGCAAAATGTAATTCACCTGTTTGATGCCTTCTTTCGAACCTTCCATGTTGCCGGAAGCTTCGATTTCCTTATGAAGCTGCCCCATCATTTCGCAAAAGATAGCGGAGAAGAGATGTTGTATCACTTCTTTGTGGTAGCGATGAGGTTCATCGTTTATCTTGGCTATAATTAAATCCCGATAGAATCCGAAGACTGTTTGATCCTCCCCGTTGTCAACCGACTTCACCGGATTGTTGTGGATATGAATGGCAGTATTCCACGTTTCCTTTTCCATTTTAATAATACGTTGCAGGAAACGGGTAGAGAATCCGGCAAGCCTGACTTTATATTTAGGACTAAGCATCGTATGACTGATAATCGTGTTGGGCAGACCGAGCAGCAGCTCGCCCGCCTGCAACTTGTAGGTCCGGTAGTTGACGTCCAGCTGGATGCACCCTTCTATGCAAACCGCGATGAGAAAACAATTCAGTTTGATTGTATCATTACTATAAGGAGTCCCCTCGAGACTGTTGACTATCGCAAAGTCATCATCTATATAATCAAGGACGTGCTGACTGTCCTTAAAATCCTCTATATCCACCGTAATAATGTTCTCTTTTTCCATGTTCTTTCCTTTTTTACTTTTTGCAAAGTTGGTGAATAATCGGGAAAACAGAATGTCCCATACTTCTTCAGATTTGTTTGATATGTCGTTTATTGCCAAATAGTTAGCTGTAATAAACGTAAATGGCGAGAATGGGACATTTATGGAGGGAAATTGGTCACTGTTGCCTTGTTCTTTTCTCCTACTTTTGTCCAGGATTTAACAAAAGACCAAAAGAGAAAGTATGATTACAGTAAGCAAAAAATGGATACGGCTGATAGGGATTGTCGGTTGTACAGTGTGGATGGCATCTTGCAAGCAGGCATCGGATGCGGGAGTGAAATCTTCTTCTTATGCAGTAATGCAGATAGAAGCGGTGGATAAGGAATTTTCTTCTTCCTATTCGGCGAGCATACGTGGGCGGCAGGATATTGATATTTATCCGCAGGTGTCGGGAACGATTGAGAAACTCTGTGTGACCGAAGGGCAAAAAGTACGCCGCGGGCAATCGCTTTTCATGATCGACCAAGTGCCTTACAAGGCCGCACTGAAAACCGCCACTGCTAATGTGGAAGCAGCACGTGCCGCGCTGGGTACTGCCGAACTGACCTACAAAAGCAACAAAGAACTGTATGCGCAGAAAGTAGTTTCGGAATTCAGTCTGAAAACGGCCGAGAATTCTTATCTCACCGCCAAAGCTCAACTGTCGCAGGCCGAAGCCCAGGAGATCAGTGCCCGCAACAATCTCTCTTATACCGAAGTGAAAAGTCCCAGTGACGGAGTCGTAGGTGCATTGCCTTATCGTGCAGGCGCATTGGTAAGTGCCAATATGCCCTATCCGCTTACTACGGTCAGCGACAATTCAGATATGTATGTCTATTTCTCCATGACCGAGAATCAGTTGCTTGCCCTCACCCGCCAGTATGGTGACATGGACGAAGCCTTGAAGAACATGCCGGAAGTGGAATTGCGCCTCAATGATAATTCGGTTTATGATAAGAAAGGTGTCATCGAATCCATCAGCGGCGTCATCGACCGGCAAACGGGTACTGTGGTGGCGCGCGTGGTGTTTCCCAACGAATCGCGGTTGCTTCATAGCGGAGCCTCGGGCACGGTGGTAGTGCCGAGCATTTATAAAGACTGTATCGCCATCCCGCAGACGGCCACCGTGAAGATGCAGGATAAGACGATTGTATATAAGGTAGTGGACGGGAAGGCTGTCTCTACCCTGATAACAGTGGCCGAAAACAATGACGGACGCGAATATGTGGTGCTGGACGGACTGAAAGCAGGTGATGAAATCGTATCGGAAGGCGCCGGACTGGTGCGCGAAGGCACGCAAGTTAAATAAGAAGGAGATTGATTATGAAAGGAAATGTGTTTATAAAACGGCCGGTGATGGCTATCTCCATCTCTGTCCTGATTCTGGCCATAGGGCTTATTTCGCTCTTCACGCTGCCGGTGGAGCAATATCCTGACATTGCGCCTCCAACGGTATATGTAACTGCCAGTTATACGGGTGCCGATGCCGAGGCAGTGATGAACAGTGTCATCATGCCACTGGAGGAGAGTATCAACGGTGTGGAAGACATGATGTATATCAGTTCCAGTGCTTCCAATGCAGGTTTGGCTATTATACAGGTTTATTTCAAGCAGGGCACAGACCCCGATATGGCGGCAGTCAACGTGCAAAACCGTGTGGCTAAAGCGCAGGGATTGCTTCCGGCTGAAGTAACGAAAGTCGGCGTCAGCACAATGAAGCGGCAGACCAGCTTCTTGCAGATTGGTGCTTTGGTCTGCACGGACGGTCGATACGATCAGACGTTCCTCGCCAATTATCTGGACATCAATGTCATTCCCCAGATTAAACGTATCGAGGGAGTGGGAGACGTGATGGAGCTGGGCGATACGTACAGTATGCGTATCTGGCTGAAACCGGAACGGATGGCGCAATACGGACTGGTTCCGTCGGACATTACCGCCATATTGGGTGAACAGAACATCGAAGCTCCCACCGGTTCACTGGGCGAGAGTTCGAAGAATGTTTTCCAGTTTACGATGAAATATCGCGGACGCCTGAAGAGCGTGGAGGAATTCCGGAACACGGTTGTCCGTTCGCGGGAAGACGGTTCGATACTTCGCCTGCAAGATGTGGCAGAGGTGGAACTGGGTACGATGACGTATAGTTTCCGCAGTGAGATGGACAGTCAGCCTGCCGTTCTTTATATGATATTCCAGACAGCCGGTTCCAATGCTACCGCTGTCAACAAAGAAATCACTGCGCAGATAGAACGGATGGAGAAGAATCTGCCGGAAGGAACGGAGTTCGTCACGATGATGAGTTCCAATGACTTCCTTTTCGCTTCCATACACAATGTGGTGGAGACGCTGATTATTGCCATCATTCTGGTCATCCTCGTGGTCTATTTCTTCTTGCAGGATCTGAAGAGTACGCTGATTCCCTCCATCTCTATCATTGTGTCGTTGGTGGGTACGTTTGCCTGTCTGGTGGCTGCGGGCTTCAGTCTGAACATCCTGACGCTGTTTGCATTGGTGCTTGCCATCGGTACGGTGGTGGATGATGCCATTGTGGTGGTGGAGGCCGTGCAATCCAAGTTCGATGCCGGATATAAGTCTGCCTATCTTGCCACGAAAGACGCAATGGGCGACGTGACGATGGCTATTGTCTCCTGTACCTGTGTATTTATGGCTGTGTTTATTCCTGTAACCTTCATGGGAGGTACTTCGGGCGTGTTCTATACACAATTCGGTATCACGATGGCAACTGCCGTAGGTATTTCGATGATTTCGGCTTTGACGCTCTGTCCCGCTTTGTGCGCCATCATGATGCGTCCGTCGGACGGAACCAAGAGCGCCAAGAGCATCAACGGACGGGTACGTGCAGCCTACAATGCTTCGTTCAATGCCGTATTGGGTAAATATAAGAGAGGTGTGATGTTCTTTATCCGCCATCGCTGGATGGTGTGGACTTCACTGGCTGTTGCCGTTGCTTTGCTGGTTTACCTGATGAGTACCACTAAAACGGGACTTGTGCCGCAGGAAGACCAAGGTGTCATTATGGTGAATGTCAGCATTTCACCGGGAAGTACGCTCGAAGAAACCACGAAAGTGATGGACCGCTTGGAAAATATCCTGAAAGATACACCCGAAATAGAACACTACGCCCGCGTAGCAGGATACGGACTGATATCCGGTCAGGGAACTTCGTACGGTACGATCATTATCCGCCTGAAAGACTGGAGCGAACGAAAGGGCAAGGAGCATAGCTCGGATGCTGTGGTGTCACGCCTCAACGGACAATTCCAGGCGATAAAGGAAGCGCAGGTATTCAGCTTCCAGCCTGCCATGATTCCGGGTTACGGTATGGGTAACTCCCTCGAACTGAACCTTCAGGACATGACGGGTGGAGAACTGGCTACGTTCTATGAAGCGGCTATACAGTTCCTCGGTGCTTTGAACGAGCGTCCGGAGGTAGCGATGGCGTATACATCGTATGCTATCAACTTCCCGCAGATATCGGTGGAAGTGGACGCTGCCAAATGTAAGCGTGCAGGAATTTCGCCGAGTGCAGTGCTCGATGCGGTGGGCAGTTATTGCGGTGGCGCGTATATCTCCAACTATAATCAGTATGGTAAAGTATATCGTGTGATGATGCAGGCTTCGCCTGAATACCGCCTCGACGAGCAGGCACTGAATAATATGTTTGTACGCAATGGTACGCAGATGGCTCCGGTGAGCCAGTTCGTGACGCTGAAGCAAGTGCTGGGACCGGAAACGGCCAACCGTTTCAATCTTTACAGCACCATCACCGCCAATGTGAATCCTGCCGACGGTTACTCCTCCGGCGAGGTGCAGAAAGTGATTGAAGAAGTGGCTGCACAGTCTTTGCCGGCAGGCTACGGATATGAATATGGTGGTATGGCACGCGAAGAAGCAAGTAGCGGTGGTGCGCAGACGGTTTTCATTTACGCCATCTGTATCTTCCTTATCTATCTGATTCTGGCCTGTCTTTATGAGAGTTTCCTCATACCGTTTGCCGTTATCTTCTCCGTGCCGTTCGGACTGATGGGGTCGTTCCTTTTCGCCAAAATACTCGGGTTGGAGAATAATATCTATCTGCAGACGGGTGTGATTATGTTGATCGGTTTGCTGGCTAAGACGGCCATTCTGATTACGGAGTACGCCATAGAACGTCGCCGCAAGGGAATGGGCATCGTAGAGTCTGCCTACTCTGCCGCACAAGTCCGCTTGCGTCCTATCCTGATGACGGTGTTGACAATGATCTTCGGTATGCTTCCGCTGATGTTTTCCTCCGGTGCAGGTGCCAATGGCAACAGTTCGTTGGGTACGGGTGTTGTGGGCGGTATGGCTGTCGGGACACTGGCATTGCTCTTTGTCGTTCCGGTTTTCTACATCATCTTTGAGTTTTTGCAGGAGAAAATCCGTAAACCGATGGAAGAGGAACCAGATGTGCAGGTGCTTTTAGAGAAAGAAAAGAGTGAAGTTGAACGCGAACGTAAATAAATGAAAGAAAGAATGAAGAAGAATATCATCACATTAGTTGCTATCAGTCTGTCGTTGAGCGGTTGTGGCATCTATACCAAATACGAACCCGCCACTGTCGTGCCCGACGATCTTTACGGCGGGGAAGTGGTGACCGAAGACACTGCCGGTCTGGGTAATATGGACTGGCGGGAACTCTTCACCGACCCTTATCTGCAATCCCTCATTGAAGTGGGATTGCAGACCAATACCGATTATCAGTCTGCCCAGCTCCGTGTGGAAGAAGCACAGGCCGTACTGATGTCCGCCAAACTTGCTTTTCTGCCCGCTTTTGCTCTTGCTCCGCAGGGAATAGTGAGCAGTTTCGATACGCAGAAGGCTACGCAGACTTATTCGTTGCCCGTTACTGCCAGTTGGGAGTTGGACGTTTTCGGGCGTATGCGCAACTCCAAGAAACAGGCGAAAGCGCTTTATGCTCAAAGCGAGGATTACCGTCAGGCAGTCCGTACGCAGTTGATAGCAGGTATCGCCAATACCTATTACACCCTGTTGATGCTGGACGAACAACTCGACATCTCCCGTCAGACGGAAGAGGCATGGAAAGAAACCGTTGCGTCTACCCGTGCATTGATGAATGCGGGACTGGCAAACGAATCGGCTGTGTCGCAGATGGAGGCGGCCTATTATCAGGTGCAGGGTTCGATCCTCGATTTGCAGCAGCAGATCAGTCAGGTGGAGAATAGTCTTGCCTTATTATTGGCGGAGACGCCACGCAACTATGAACGTGGGATGCTGGCAAAGCAGCAGTTTCCTGCTGACTTCTCGATAGGGATTCCTGTCCGGATGCTTTCTTCCCGTCCGGATGTCCGCTCGGCAGAGCGGACGCTGGAAGCGGCGTTCTATGGCACCAATGCGGCACGTTCGGCTTTCTATCCTTCCATCACTTTAGGCGGAAGCGCCGGATGGACAAACTCCGCCGGGGCGATGATTATCAATCCGGGCAAGTTTCTCGCGTCGGCGGTAGGTTCGCTTACGCAGCCGCTCTTTAACAGAGGACAGGTGGTGGCACAATACCGCATTGCCCGTGCGCAACAGGAAGAAGCGGCGCTCGGTTTTCAGCAAACGTTGCTCAATGCCGGTAGTGAGGTGAATGATGCGTTGATTGCCTATCAAACCAGTCAGGGAAAAAGAATCTTGTTGGATAAACAGATCACTTCCCTGCAAACGGCTTTGCGAAGCACTACTCTGTTGATGGAGCATGGTAATACAACCTATCTGGAAGTGCTTACCTCCCGGCAGTCGTTGCTTAGTGCGCAACTCTCGCAGACGGCCAATCATTTTACTGAAATACAAAGTTTAATTAACCTATACCGTGCTTTAGGAGGAGGTCAGGAATAAACTGTATCATACTCTCTGTTTTCTAATTTAATGAAAGAAGGGCTGCCGGAGAAGTGATTCTGTGGCAGCCCGTTTGTTAATCGGTCAATATGCGGCGAATTGGCTTGCAGCCGGAAACTTCAGCCAGCATAAAGAATAATGATGGTATTATTTATCAGCCAGACCTTTCTTTTTTCTTTCTTTATATTGACTGGGTGTTTCCCCGGTATATTGCTTGAAAGCCGTACTGAAATAACTCGGAGTGGTAAACCCTGTTTTCTCTGCAATTTCAGAGAAGGGCATATCCGTGCCGGATATCAATGTAATAGCTTTTTCTATACGGAGCTTACTGATATACTCGTTCGCTCCCATGCCTGTAAGTGCTTTCAGTTTGTTATAAAGCGAAGAACGGCCCAATCCTACTTCCTGGCAGATAAACTGGATGCCCAGGTTGGTATTATCTATATTTTCCTGGATGATACTATTCAGTTTAATCAGGAATGTTTCGTCTGTCAGGCTGATTGTACTTTCTTCCGGTGTGGGGATTAATCCTGCATTCAGATACCTTTTCTTGGTATATTCCCGGTTTTTCAACCGGTTGCGGATAAGTTCCATTAGCATTTCCACTTCGAAAGGTTTGCTTAAATATCCGTCCGCTCCATTCTTGTAACCGCTTATTTGGCTTTGCCTGTCATCTCTGGCAGTTAGCAGAATGACTGGGATGTGGCTGATATTGATATCCTCTTTAATCGTTTTACAAAGTTTATACCCGTTCATCCGGGGCATCATTACGTCACTGACTATAATATCAGGGACATGGCTTCTGACCAGTTGAAGGGCTTCCACCCCGTCTCCGGCGATAATTATCCGTTTGAAGTATCCTTCGAACGTTCTTTTCAGAAAGTCTGTCATATCCGGATTGTCATCCACTACGAGAATAGTGTATGGAGTGGTGTCGAATACCTCTTTCGCGGACGGCTGCCCGCTGTTATCATCCATCATCAATTCGTTCAGATAAGCCTTTGGCTCGCAGGTGACTTCTTCCGGTTCCTGCCTCAACGGCAACTCAAAGAAAAAGCTGGCTCCGGTTTCTTCATTATCCTGTGCGCCGATAGAGCCGCCGTGCAGTTCCACCAGAATCTTGGAGTAAGACAAGCCGATTCCTGTTCCGCTCTGTTCTCCCGTTCCCTGGTAGAAGCGGGTAAAGAGCTTGTGCGTATCCACTTGCTTCAGTCCGCATCCTTGGTCGATGACGGAGATACGCACCCGGTTTTCTTCAGGTAGCAGTTCCGAAGCAATCGTTATTTCCGTGTCCTGCGGACTGTGTTTCAAGGCATTGATAAGCAGGTTACTTAGGATAATCTCGCATTTGTCCTTATCGAAACTGACTTTCTCTATCCGTGGGTCGAGCTGATAGCGGATATGCACATTCTTTGCTTCCCCCTCACTGATAAAATCCTGCGAAACGTGTTCAATCCATTGATTGAGCGGATGAGGCTGAATTTGCAGTTTACTCTCCCCTACTTCCATTTTCCGCACGTCGAGCACCATATTAATCAAGTTCTTCATCCGTTGTGCCTGCCGGTAGATGGCTTTTAACGGCAGATATTGGCTGTCTCCGGAAGAGAGCGACTTCAAAATCTGATTGAGTGGCGCATGAATAAGCGTCAGCGGAGTCCGTAACTCGTGGCTGATATTGATAAGAAAGCGTACCTTTTCCTCGTACATCTGTTTCTCATGCTCTTTCATCGCCCATTTCAGTTTTTCCTGATTACGTTTCAATGTTCTGCGGAAAGTTTCGATGATTATGGTGGCAATGAGAATGGCACAACCGAGAATGAACCACCACGTGCGATACCACGGCGGGAGTACGGTTAGTTCCAGTATTTTCTGGTTGGGAATCCAACTGCCGTCTTTCACTGTGCATGAAGCCATAATTTTGTAATTGCCCGGTGGTAACGACCGGATTACCAATTCCGGCTGGTACGATTCGATATACTGGTCGTTCAATCCCTCTATCCGGTAGCGATAGACTTTCTTGCGGAAGATATCCTCTTCTTTCGACATGATTCGGATAGTGATATTGCTGTTCCACGGGACAGAGATTGCTGCCGGACGACTATATAGCTTGTTCTGTGCAGACTCACCGTTGACAATTATATCCAGCAGTTGTAGTTCCGGCATCTCCGATGTATTCAGCAGAAGTTGGCCGTCAATGCGCAGCATACCCTTTACGCCGCCGATATAGACATCCCCCTCATTGTTTACCAACCGGGCGTTGGGCAGATATTCGTTTTGGATAGCTCCGTTCGATTCTCCGAAAAGTACGAACTTCTGCTCCCGGATAAGCCAGGCAAAAAGCAGGTTATCTGCACCTATCCATACTTTGCCCCTTTGGTCGCATTGCACCATGTTGACTTCTGTAAACAAGTTGGTAGGGATGTGCGTCTGTTTTTGGGAAACGGGGTTGTAGTGGATAAGGCCGAAATTGCTTCCTATCCAGAAATCGCCGTGCTCGTCGTGTGATGCCGAATTGATTACGGTATCCTGATAACAAGCGAAGGTTGTTTTCAGCAAGGAATCCCCATCGTGCAGTTCGTAGATATGTTTGAAGTCGTTGATGTAAGTCCGGTTGTTCTCGTGCTTGAAGGGGACGAGCGTACCGACAATACTTTTCCCTTCTTCTCCGGTGACTTTGTCGAATTTCTTTTCTTTCAGGTGATACTGGTAGACATGGTCGCCCAGTAATAACACGGTGTTGGGGGTGTTCTGATATAAGTTGACCGATTTACCCCGGTTGCAAAGTTGTGTCGTAGTTTCTTTGTCGACAATGGTAAAAGGCTGTTTCTCCCCGGTTGCGGGGTTGAATATGAATACTCCTTTGGAGAAAAGGGAAATCAGTAGTTTTCCGGGAGTGAATCCGCTGATAAACGCTATTTTATCGTTCCAGGTAGAAAGATAATGGGTGAATTTCTCGGTACGCGGGTTAAAGAGGTTGATACCGCCGCCGTCCGTACCAATCCAGATACTGTCGGTCGATTGGCGGTAAAGGCTTCGCACGGTGCTGTTGCTTAGTCCGCGGTCGTTGCCGGGGACTACGTCGGTGTAGGTTTTCATGAACACTTCCCGGATGCTGATCAATCCGTTGCAGGTGCTTCCTGCCCATATATTGTTATTGTGGTCGTTGTGCAGGCAGAGAATGGAGTTGGCGGGGAGAGAGTAGTTTTCACGTCCCGGGATATATTCCAGTTGGGAGATTTCCCCGGTTTCGGGGGTGAGGATATTGATTCCGCCGCCATCCGTTCCTATCCACAGTTGCCCTTCCCTTTCAGCGAGGCTTAGGACGATGTCGTTGCTGAGGGCGGAGTTGCGGGTGGAGTACGAAGCCAGTAGTTTGCCGTCGTATGAATAGCAACGAAGTCCGCCGCTGTAAGGGGCAATCCATATTCTTTTCCGGCTGTCGGTCATCATGGTGGTAATTTCCGGCCCGCAGTCGAAAGGGGGGCGTCTGTGCTCTCCGGTATGCAGGTCTACGAGGTATATGCCTGTCCAACGACTGCAACAAAGCAACGTCTTTGAATCCCACATACTGAGAGCGTTGATTTTAAAAGAGTTGGCGTTGAAATATTGCAGAAGCCGGAGAGAAGAATCGTTATAACTATATTTGTAAATCCTGTCCTTGCCGCCAAAGAGGATTCCGTCCGGGACAAGGCAGAAGGAATAGGCGGTGATATTCTTCCCGTCCTCGTCCGTGGGGAACGTGAAGTCGTTGCTCTGCTGTTGGTAACGGGCAATACCTTTTTCAGTCAGTACCCAGATGTTGTGTTGCTTGTCTTCGGCAATCTGATAAATCAGGTTGTGGAGAAGCGAGTTCGGGTCGTTTGCCTGGTGTTTGTATCTTTTCAGTTCGTGCCCGTCGAACTTTCCCAGTCCCGATTTGGTACCTATCCATACGAAACCCTGCTCATCCCGGAGAATACAGCGCACGTTGGAAGGCAACCCTTCTTTCAGAGAGATTTGTTTAAAGTAATAGTGTTCTGCCCGTAGGGGGAGAACACTGATTAACTGTATGATAAAGAGAAGGCTCGGCAGAGTAAAATATCTTTTTTTCATTATGAGGCAGGTTAGTGAACAACTTGAAACTGACGTCTTGATAGTATAACCAAAGATAATATTTTAATTTGATTTTTGCCTGATTGATGACGATATATGCCTTATTTATAATATGACCAGCTTGTTTCCCTTTAAGGTGATGTCATACTTCTCTCCTACTACGGTCTTGAATGTGAGTGTCTTGTCTTCGTACCTTACCTTGCAGGGAAGCCCTGATTTGGAGAGAATGACCGCTTTCTCCAGTTGTCCCTCTTTCCATGAGATAGAAACTTCAAAATTTCCTTTGGCGCAGATTCCGCTTATCAAGCCATTTGCCCATGCGTCCGGCAAAGCGGGGAGTAATTGGATGAATCCCATGTGGCTCTGCAATAACATCTCGGTTATTCCTGCCGTACCGCCGAAGTTTCCGTCAATCTGGAACGGTGCGTGAGTATCCCAAAGATTATCCAACGTACCGTTTTTTAACAGGTTGGTATATAGTTTGTACGCATGGTTTCCGTCTTGCAGCCGGGCCCATTGGTTGAGTTTCCAGCCCATGCTCCAGCCGGTGGCGCCGTCACCGCGATGTTCGAGTACAACTTTGGCTGCCTGTGCAAGTTCGGGAGTAGTCACGGGAGAGATAGTATGTCCCGGATGCAATCCGAACAGGTGGTTGACGTGGCGGTGTGCGTCTTTCGGGTCGTCTATATCGGTAGACCATTCCAACAACTGACCGTAGCGTCCTATGCGGTACGGAACGAGTTTTGCCAGTACGTTTTCCCATTGTTTGCGTTCTTTGGCGTCCGTTCCGAGTACTTTGCTTGCCTGAATGGCATCCAGTAAAATCTCACGTACTACGGCATGCGCAAAGGTGACTCCTTCGTCCACCGGGCCATGTTCGGGGGAAGTAGAAGGAGCAGCTGTGTAAGTCCCGTCAGGCTTGTGCCATAAGTGGTCTACTGCAAATTGCGCACTGCTTTTGATAAGGCCGTAGCCGATTTCTTTTAAAAATTCTTTGTCGTGGGTATAATCATAGTATTCCCATATATGCGTGGCAAGCCACGGGCCGGCAGTAGGTATCAAGTTCCATGTCATATATTTGCTGGATAAAGGTGCGGTAAATCCGAAGATATTGGCAGAAATAGAAGCTGTCCACCCACGGGCGTTGAAATAGGCTTGCGCTGTCTTTTCGCCAGGTTTCACCAGGCTGCGTATAAAGTCTATCAAAGGCCATGTACATTCCGAAAGGTTGGTGGAACATGCAGGCCAGTAATTCATCTGGAGGTTGATATTGTTGTGATAGTCCACTCGCCACGGGCCGTCCAGATTATTGTGCCACAATCCTTGCAGATTGGCAGGCATATTGCCGGGACGCGAACTGGCTATGAGCAGATAACGTCCGAATTGATAGTATAACTGTTCGAGTTGATAATCCGGTGTACCTTTCTTATAGTTGGCTAGGCGCTTGTAGGTTGGTAGGTTGGGAGTGTTCGTTTCTGGGTTAATCTGCAAACGTACCCGGTTGAACAGAGCTGTGTAATCTGCTTCGTGATTACGATAAAGTCCGTCATATCCTTTTTTCAGGGCATTGTCCATCATTACCAGAGTTGTTTGTTCCGGGTCATTGCCAACGTAAGTTTTCGGGTCTTTGAAATCCGGGTTGAAGTTCATTTTGTAATCGGTGTCTGCCGTGAGCAGGAATACCACTTCATCGGCGTCTTTCACGATAATCCGGTCATTTCCAATTTTCAGTGTTCCCCCTTTATGGATAGCCTTGATTCGGATAGCAAATTTCATTCCGTTATTATCGAGAACTCCGGTATAAACTAATCCGTCGTTCCCGTCTGCTGCCAACTGGCTTTTCGCTTCACTGTTGGGACAATAGCTGAGTACAAGATTCTGTTTTCCACCTTTGTTGGCAGTAAATTTCATAACCATAACGCTGTCCGGATATGAGATGAAGTATTTCCGTTGATATTGTATCCCGTCCTTGTCGAATTGCACCACAGCCATAGCCGAATCCAATGACAGGATGCGGCGGTAGTTGCTCATGTTGATTTCGCTGAGTCCGGTTTCCACATAAAGTTCTCCCATCGTGGTAAAAGCGCCGAAGCGGAACGGAGTTTCATCCTTTTCCTCATAAGCTGCCAGCCCGTTGAAGTTTTCCTGGGTGAGATACTCCGCTTTTTTGGAATCCCCGTCCAGGAAAGCCTGCCGGATGTCTTTCAATACACCTGCGGACTGCTTGTTTACGTCCCAGTAATATTCGGCACCTTTGGCGGTATTCGGTCCCCCTTTCCAGAGAGTTTTTTCATTTAGTGTGATTCGTTCTGCGGATATGGAGCCCATGACATTCGCTCCCAGGCTGCCGTTCCCGATAGGCAGCGAACGGCTTTCCCATGCTTTGTCCGGATTCGCCCCTGTGCCGTTGGCACGTAGCCAGATAGCTTGCCCATCAAGATTGTTGGGAGTGTCGAACCATACGGAAAGTCCTTGAGTATAATCCACCGTCTCTATGGACGCTGCGGAAAGAGAAAAAAGTGTGCAAAGAATAAGAGAGTAGAGTTTTTTCATAATATGTGTTGTTTAAAGGAATGTGAGATACAAAGGTACTTGTTTTTTAAGATTCTAGTGAACGGGGCGCTTTTGATTTTAACCAATACCCTTTTAAAAAACACCAAAAGTGTCTCTCTACTGCAAGAATAAGCCTTTTTTCATTCTGCCCCCCTCTTTAAAGTCTTAAAATATACTTGAATATTGCAATAAATATAGCAAAAGTTTCAATTATGATTGAAGCTTTTGTTATATTTGTGACTGGTTTAAAATATGATTGAATATGAAAAGCTATATTCCCCGTCCTTTATATACCAAGAGAATAGAACCTTTTATCGATAAAGAAGTGATAAAAGTAATAACCGGTCAACGTAGAACAGGCAAGAGTTATATTCTTTTGCAAATATCAGATATGATAAAAAAAGAGAGACCGGAAGCCAATATAATTTTCGTGGATAAAGAACAGCTCGCTTTTGCAGCTATTAAAAACTACATGGATCTTTATCAATATGTATTGAAAATGACGGCAGGACACAGCTATAACTATCTCTTTGTAGATGAGATACAGGAGATAGAAGATTTTCAATTATGCTTGCGAAGTTTATTGAATGAAAACAAATGCGACATTTATTGTACGGGAAGCAATGCAAAGATGCTTTCCGGTGAACTTGCCACTCATTTGGCAGGAAGATATATAGAGTTTCCAGTTCATTCACTCAGTTATGAAGAGTTCCTGACATTCAATCGGCGGCAAGATTCTTCGGAAAGTTTGAGACTTTATCTCACCTTTGGGGGAATGCCTTATATCCATAATTTGGCAATGGAAACCAATGTTATATTCGAGTACCTGAGAAATGTTTACTCTACTATCTTGTTGAAAGATGTGGTTGCGCGGGAAGCTATTCGGAATGTATCTTTTCTGGAGAATCTGGTAGCTTATCTGATAGACAATACCGGTTCTCTTTTTTCTGCCCAGAATATCAGCAAGTATTTGAAGTCACAGCAGGTAAACATACCTACGCAAACCATCTTGAACTATCTGAGAGCATTGTGTAACAGTTTTTTTGTCTATAAAATACAGCGGGCGGAAACTCAAGGGATGAAAATTTTCGAGATTGGTGAAAAGTACTATTTTGAAGACTTGGGACTGCATAATGCCATACGTCATTTTGATTTCCGAAAAGACATCAATAAATTAATGGAGAATGTTGTCTGTATTGATTTGCTAAGATTTGGTTATGAGGTGTATGTCGGAAAGTACGGAAATAAAGAAATAGATTTTATTGCTTCCAAAAATGATCATCGGATTTATATTCAAGTAACATATATGCTTTCTGACGACTCAACTGTTCAACGAGAATTTGGCAATCTGCTGGAAATTCCGGATAATTATCCTAAGTATGTAGTCACAATGGACGAAATGCAGAGCGGAGGTAATTATCAGGGAATCAAACAAATCTCACTGCGTGATTTCTTGCTGGCGGAAGATAAGGAAAATATAAGAAGGTCGCTCACCTCTTTGTAAACGGCAGAGCATCTCCTGCTGGAAGAGTATCAGGACAGAGAACATTTTTAAAATCATTTGTTTGTGAAAGTAGCGGAAAGAGCGTATCTTTGTTTGCACTGATAAAAAGTGAACTCATAAATACACCGGATTATGGAATATGTATCATCAGGAAGAAAGTTGCTGCCATACGGCATGATGAACTTTGCGGATATTCGTCTTGATAATTATTATTACGTGGATAAAACCTCGTTTATCCCTGTAATAGAACAATCGGACAGGTTCTTCTTTTTCATCCGCCCGCGCCGGTTCGGCAAGAGCCTTACGCTGAACATGTTGCAACACTATTATGATGTGCGTACACGTGACAAGTTCGATGCCCTGTTTGGTGACCTCTATATCGGAAAGCATCCCACACGAGACCGTAACAGTTATCTGGTGCTGTATCTCAATTTCTCAGGAATTAGTGGAGAACTGCACAACTACCGTCAAGGGTTGGATGCACATTGCAATACCAGCTTCGATTATTTCTGTGATATTTATGCAGAATACCTGCCGCAAGGCATTAAGGAAGTATTGAATGAAAAAGCAGGAGCTGTTGAGCAGTTGGATTATCTATATCATCAGTGTGAACTTGCCGGGCAGCAAATATATCTTTTCATTGACGAATATGACCACTTCACCAATGCCATCCTTTCGGATGCCGAAAGCATTCACCGATATACGGAAGAGACCCACAAGGAAGGCTACCTGCGTGCCTTTTTCAATAGGGTGAAAGCCGGAACTTATTCCAGCATCAAGCGTTGCTTCATCACCGGAGTGAGTCCCGTCACGATGGATGACCTCACCAGTGGATTTAATATCGGCACCAACTATTCCCTCACACCGAAATTCAACGCAATGATGGGTTTCACAGAGGACGAAGTCCGCGAAATGCTGACTTATTATTCTACTAAAGCTCCATTTCATCACACTGTAGATGAGTTGATTGAACTTATGAAACCGTGGTATGACAACTATTGCTTTGCGCAGGAGTGTTATGATCAACCAACCTTGTACAACTCCAATATGGTGCTCTATTTCGTTAAAAACTATATTGATAATAACGGAAAGGCACCGCGAAATATGATAGAAAGTAACATTCGTATCGATTACGAGAAACTGCGTATGCTTATCCGCAAGGATAAAGAATTTGCGCACGATGCCTCCATTATCCAGACCTTAGTGAGCCAGGGATACATCACCGGAGAGTTGAAAGACGGTTTCCCGGCTGCCAACATTGTAGATTCCGACAATTTCGTGAGCCTGCTCTATTACTTCGGCATGCTCACCGTGAGCGGAACGTACAAAGGTAAGACCAAACTTATCATCCCCAACCAAGTGGTACGTGAACAACTCTATACTTATCTGTTGAATACATACAATGAAGCCGACCTCAGTTTCAGCAACCATGAAAAAGATGAGTTATCCTCTGCTTTGGCTTACGATGGCGCATGGCAATCTTACTTCAACTACATCGCCGATTGCCTGAAACGCTACGCCTCTCAGCGCGACAAGCAGAAAGGAGAATCCTTCGTACATGGCTTCACTCTTGCCATGACAGCGCAAAACCGTTTCTACCGTCCCATTTCTGAAGCAGACACGCAATCCGGATATGTTGACATTTTCCTGTCTCCCATGCTGGAGATTTACCCTGACATGAGCCACAGTTACATCATCGAGTTGAAGTATGCCAAATACAAAGACCCCGAAAGCCGGGTGGAGGAATTGCGGGCGGAAGGCGTTTCCCAGGCCAACCGCTATGCTGACACCGACAGGGTGAAGAACGCTATTGGCACTACGCAACTACACAAGATTGTGGTAGTGTATAAAGGTATGGAAATGAGAGTTTGCGAGGAGGTAAATTCTTGAGATACAGCATTCGATAGCTGTTAATTATCAGGAAAAGAAGTAGAGAGCTTATAAAGTAATATTCATTTCGGTATAGTACTGAATCATTACAGCATCGAATAAATTTCCCCACTGGATATTTATTTTTCATCTTTCCATCTCCCCTTTCACCTTTTCTCTGTCTCTTCGATGAGTAAAGAGTTTGCGGGTGAAGTGCAACCACTTCACCATCTCTTCACCTGTGGCGATTAGTTTCAAAAATTGTTTCAAGGCTTGAAACAATCCGTTTCTCGGTGTGAAACACTTCGTTTCAAGCAGTGAAACACTTTGTTTCCAGGCGTGAAACTTTTAGTTTCAAATAGGGTTGAAACTAATTACGAAATAGCTTTACTAATCTTTCTCTGATGGTGGAATCAGAGAGTAGAAATTTGATTCGATTATGAACTTGTTCAAACACCAACTTTTGCCCATGTGATGAATCTATATACCCTGCTTGTTGGACATATATATTCAGCGTGGTGAGTATATATACCTACTACGCTGGATATATAGATCCATCAGCTAATTTGAAAGAACTGAATGCGCTGAAAGCACTCTACCTTGTTTGCAGTATCTTTCTGCGAGGGACGTCTTTTTTCGCTTTCAGCCGCTATTTCCTTCTATCAAGGCGTTTGCAGACAAAATTGAAACGGATGGAACCGGATTATAACATGAATATTCAATAAGAGGGCTTTGGTAAGGTTAGAACCGGATAGTTGGATATTGTAATCATTGTCTTTTTGTGATAAGAACCATTTCTCCGATGGAACGGGTTGATTTGGTGAAAAGTGAATATTTAATGGCTATTTTTAAAATACCTCTTTTTAAAAGCTACTCTACCTTTGTGACAAGAATGTTAGTTGGAAAAGCTATCTCGGCTCTTCATTCTTAAATCTGATGTCTATGAGACTTATTTTGTTAGCTAATGAATATATGAATCTTTATTATTAAATGTAGTATTATGAAAAAAAAGAGGCTTATGAAAAAACAAGGCTGCTTTGTTGTTCTTATGATGATGCTCTTGCTATTTCCTTCAGGAGCGTTTGCACAGCAACAAATGATTAAAGGACAAGTGGTAGATGATAAGGGGGAAACCATTATTGGAGCTACGGTCATGGTAAAAGGGGCAAAAGAAGGTACTTTGACCGACATTGACGGTAACTTTTCTGTCAAAGGTAAAATTGGCAATACCTTAACCATCTCTTACGTGGGTTATTCTCCCCTCGAAGTAAAAGTGACAAAACTTGAAGGCAACCGCTTCGTATTGCGGGAAGATTCAAAACTTCTTGATGAGGTTGTTGTAGTGGGTATGGACAAGCAGAAACGTAGCACCATTACGGCTGCTGTGTCTACTGTAAAGTCCGACGCTATTGTCAACCGCCCTATTACCGACTTGACAAGTGCCCTGCAAGGTAACGTAGCCGGTTTGAATTTTGATACAGATGCAGTATCCGGTGGTGTTGGTGGTGAAACTGGTGCTGAAATTAAATTCAATATCCGTGGTGCAGGTTCTATTAATGGAAGTGAACCATACGTGTTGGTAGATGGAGTGGAACAGAGTCTTCAGAATGTAAATCCGAATGATATCGAATCAATCAGTGTATTGAAAGACGCCTCTGCAGCGGCTGTATATGGTGCGCGCGCTGCTTATGGTGTAGTATTGGTTACTACGAAAAGCGGTCGGAAAGAAAAGGCACAGGTCACTTATCGTGGAACGGTCGGGTTCAGTTCACCTATTAATATGCCGGATCAGATGAACTCTATTCAGTATGCTAATTACATAAATGAAATGGCTGCCAATGGAGGTAATAAGCAGATAATTTCTGATGATCTTATTAAGAAGATGGAGGGGTTCATGCAAAATCCTTATTCGGCAGAGTTTCCGGGTATAAATGCGAATGCACTCGGGACAGATTGGGCATCTTCGAGAGATGCAGTATATGCAAATACAGACTGGTTCGATTTCTATTTTAAAGATGCTGCTATCCGTCATTCACACAATCTGAATGTAACGGGAGGTTCGGATAAGTTCAACTATTATGTAGGGCTAGGATACACTTATCAGGAAGGCCTGCTTGACCAGGTAGACGATAATCTGAGTAAATACAATGTAAATACGAAACTCCAGATTAAGGCTAATGACTGGCTGAAATTCAATTTTAACAATAATATAACGTTGAATATTATTAAGCGTCCGATGCCAAACCAGCTTATTTTCTACGCACGCGTTGGACAATCAATTCCGAATGCTCCGACGCATTATCCGATTGAATCCCAATATAATGACGCTACGGAACTTCGTAATATGAAGGAATCGCATTATGTACAGAATCGTATTTCGGATGCAATGTCTTTTTCTGCTACTGTTACTCCGTTGAAAGGATGGGATATAGTGGGAGAAATGAAAGTCCGTTTTGATGTGGAAGACAATAGTTTCAAGCGTGGATTTCCTACTTATGAAAAACCTGACGGAAGATTAGTCATGAATGTAGGTACAGATCAAGGGTATGCGTATCCGGGAATGAGTTACCTCAACTCGAAATGGGGTTCTTATACCCATGGCAATGCTTTTAATTATTATCTTTCTCCCAATGTGTCTTCATCTTATACTCATCAATGGGGAAGTCATTTCTTTAAGGCTATGGCAGGTTTCCAGATGGAATTGCAGGAAAACTCCAGCGGCTATACTTATAAAGACGGTCTTCTAACTGACGACATTTATTCTTTTGCCAGTGCCAATGGTATGTTATATGCGGGAGATGACCGTACGCATTGGGCTACGATGGGTATGTATGCCAAGTTGAACTGGAACTATAAGGAAACATATTTTCTGGAATTTAGTGGGCGTTATGATGGCTCTTCCCGTTTTGCACCGGGAAATCGTTGGGGATTCTTCCCTTCTTTCTCTGCCGGTTATGATATAGCCCATACGGACTATTTTAAGAATTGGAATCTTCCATTTTCCCAACTGAAAATACGTGTTTCTTATGGACGCTTGGGTAATCAGAATACGAAAGGACTTTATGATTATCTTGGGCTAGTGGATTTGTCGGCTGCTTCATCCAATGCCTGGCTGTTGCCGGGAGTGAATGCCACTCCTTCCAAAGGAGTAATTGTCAATACACCTAAGATGGTCAGCCCTTATATTACGTGGGAGAAAGTGGATAATGCCAATCTTGGTATCGACTTGATGTTATTGAACGACCGGCTTTCTGTTACTGCCGATATTTATCAGCGTACAACACATGACATGATTGGCCCGGCCGAAGCTATTCCGGCTATCGGAGGTATTAGTGATGATAACGCGGCAAAGGTAAATAATGCTACGCTACGAAATCGTGGTTGGGAATTGTCTGTACAGTGGCAGGATAAATTGAAATGTGGTTTTAGCTACGGTGTCGGATTCAATGTGTTCAACTATAAGGCGGTAGTTACAAAATATAATAACCCGGAAGGACTGCTTTTCAACAACCATACCGGCTTACCGGGGAATAAAGGATATTATGAAGGAATGGATTTGGGTGAAATATGGGGATATCAGGCAGATGACCTTTTTATGAGCAATCGAGAAGTGGATGAATACCTCAAGAAGGTGGACCTTAGCTTTTTCAAATCAAGCGACAGGTGGCAGCGTGGTGACGTGAAATACATTGATTCTGATGGTAATGGAAAAGTAGATCCGGGTAAAGGTACATTGGCAGATCATGGTGACCTGAAGAAGATCGGCAATGCTACTCCTAAATATTCTTTCGGTATCAACTTGAATGCAGGATACAAAGGATTTGAAGTGTCAGCTCTCTTTCAGGGAGTGGCTAAGAGACAATTCGCGATGGCAGGTGCCCAGTATCTTTATGGTGCAAACTGCTATTTCAAAGAACATCTTGATTATTTCAGCGCTCAGAATCCCGGCGGATATTTACCGCGCTTGGTTGACTCTAGTACTAAAGACTATGAAGCGAATGCAGGCTATAATACAACTCGTTATTTATTGAATGCGGCTTATATGCGTCTGAAAAATTTGACGGTTTCTTATAACTTTAAACCTCAATTGGTGAAGAATATGGGTCTGAGTGGCTTGAAAGTATATTTCACTTGCGACAACTTATTCACTGTCACTAAGTTGCCGAAACAATTTGATCCCGAAACAATCAATCAGGTGAACTGGATAGTTGGTGGTAGCAATGCTGCCGCTCCGGGACTTACTTCACCCTTGACTCAAAATGGTAATGGTAGAGTATATCCGATGAACCGGAATTTTGTATTTGGAATTGATGTCACATTTTAATTAGAGAGGAACTATCATGAAAAAGAAAATAATTATCCTGACAGCCTTCATGGGGCTGCTATTGTCGGCCTGTTCTGATTTTCTAGATCGGAAACCATTGACGCAGCCTGAAGATAAAGGCTTTTTAGTAGGTCGGGAACAGCTGGAGAACTACATTAATGGTTTATATAGCGCATTGCCGACACCCACTCAATTTGGTATGAGTGTCAGAGGAGAAGAAGTGAATAGTGACAACATTTTGGCAGAGAAGTATGACAAACGCCTGAATGGTGAGAATAATCAGTTCAGCGGTGCTACTGACTGGGAGAAGGGTTATCAGAATTTGCGTAATGTCAACTATTTCTTCTATCATTATGAGGTTCCGGAGAACTTGGAAACAGATGAAGTTCTTTCACTCAGGGGAGAAGCTTATTTCTTACGTGCATATTGGCACTTCTATTTGCTTACCCGCTTTGGAGATATACCTATTATGGATGATTTTTGGGATGGAAACGCGACATTGGAAGGTTTGCAGATTCCGGCTTCGAAACGTTCGGATGTTGCCCGGTTTATATTAAGCGACTTGAAGGCTGCTATCGGTGAGATTCCCGAAGCAAAGGCAAGTCTGTTTCCCCGTAGCAAATATTCGGGATTACGTATTAACAAAGAGGCGGCTGCTATTTTGGCTATGAGAGTGGCGCTTTATGAAGGCTCATGGGAAAAATACCATAAAGGGACTGATTTTGCTAAGGAAGATAATTCTGCCGAGTTCTTTCAAGAAGTATTGAACTGGGGTGACCAGCAACTTTTTCCTGCAGGTTTGACTTTGAATACAAAGGAGACTGATGATGAGGCTGTTAATCCGGAAGATGCGTTTGCACACTTATTTAATAAAGGGGATTATTCCCAAATTTCGGAAGCGGTATTCTGGAAGAAATATTCCGTGGATGGTGGTGTATATCATGTGTTAGGCCAATTGCTTGCCGGAGGAGTGATAGATAACCAGGGACCTGCAGGATTATCAAAATCATTGGTCGACAATTATTTGAATGCAGATGGTTCTTTTATTAATCCGGAGGATGAAAAGTATAAAGATTTCAATCAGATGTTCGAAGGCCGTGATGGGCGACTTCTTGCCACTGTGATGCATACGGGATCCAAATTTCGTTCAGCAGCCGGATCGAAAGCTGCTAAACCAATGAATGTGAAAGCTTATGATGCTACTGGTACTGAAGAAGAAATGAAAGAAAAAAATGCTGATATTGTTTGTCCGAACTTGACTGGTGACGGTAAATACAAAAGTGTTACGGGATTCCATATTAATTTGGGTATTGACACTGCTTATGTAGAGGGAAACTGTGAAACGGGTATTATTTTATTCCGGTATGCGGAAGGATTGCTCTGTTATGCGGAAGCTGCGGCAGAATTGGAAGGAAAATGGAACGACGCTGTATTGAATAAAACATTAAAACCACTGCGCGAAAGGGCAGGTGTGACATGGGTAGAGCCGAAAGCTGATCCTAATTTCCCATTTACCGGCCTTACTCCTTTGTTGCAGGAAATTCGCCGTGAACGACGTTCGGAACTGGCTCTTCAGGGATTCCGTCTGGACGATTTGATGCGTTGGGCAGAAGCCGGAACATTGAAAGGTATGAAAGGACGTGGCAGAGGTGCTTATTTGGGTGAAGACGGTATCCTGTATCAAAGTTACTCGCCCAAAGATCATGAGACATTGAAGTCTGTATTGGTAGATAATGACAAATGGATGGATCCGTTGCAACAGTATTTGCCGAATGGATATCTTTTTAATTTGAACCGGGATTATTTATTGCCGATACCACAGGATGAATTACAGATGAATCATCAGATACATCAAAATCCGGGTTGGGAGACAGTTAGCGAATAAATACTTAATGAACCATATTATTATGATAAAGAAAATACTATATAGATTTTTGCCCGTTTGCCTGCTAGTGGCAGGATTCTCGGGTTGTAAGGACGATACGATGGAGCCATTGCCGGAAACTGTGCCTTTGATAGTGGAAGCAAATGCGAAGAGCTTTGTAATGGGGGAGAAATTGATACTTACTGTAAAAGTGAATGATACAAAGAATCCGGATCGGGTTTCTAATGAGGATTTTGATATTTATCTCACTGCCAAAGACGGAGAGAAAGACGCTTCAAGAACGGCATTCAAATCTTTCCCTTCAATGGTTACTTTTCCAAAAGGAGAAAAATCATTCGATATAGAATTACCGATTATCGAGAGAGGATTGGAAGCTAAACAGAAGTTGTATGTGAATGTAACATCTTTTGTGCGTGGTTATGCCATGAAGGAAGCTACTCAATCTATTGTTGTCTCCGATCTCCATTATACCATAGTATCTTTAAAAAACAATTCGGATAGAGTGATAAATGAAGGTGACGAGTTTACTATTCAGGCAGAAGTTCCTGTTCCGGTAACGGATGATATGGATATTAATATCACTGTACCTGATGAGCAAAAAGATTTTTATGTGACGTTACCCCCTGCTACATTGACTATTAAAGCTGGAGAAAAAACAGGAGAAGTGAAAGCTAAGACCAAGCATAACACAGAACCTACCCAGACTGAAACACTGATTTTGAATTTTACTACCCTTTCCGGTATCCATCCGTTGGATAATGGAAAGTTGGAAATTACGATGAACGACCTTGAGGCTAAAAAGGGAAGTGAAATTGATGATGAACGATGGGTGTATGATCAGCCTGGGATTGCGTTTGCTTCAAGTGCTAAATTGACTGCAGCTAATGCACAATATGGACAGGCAAAGGAAATAAAGGAAATGGATCCGCATCCGAATGCTGAATTGGCCAAGGCAGGTTGGAAGTTTTATAATGCATGGGAGTTCCATAGTTTTGGAAATTCCGGCGATATGTGGAACAATACTAATAGCTATGGAAATAAGTTACCTCAGTTTTTGGCAGCACGTAGTACAATAATTGTACAAAATCATGCAGCTTGTATCAATGAGCAGTTCTCCAATATCACAGAACAGGGTTATCTACAGATGATACAGATGAAAGTTGCATCGCAGGCTACATCACCGGCAAAAGGGGCAAGAGAGTATGGAACTTCTGCTTATTATGGTTGTGGGACAGGTTCTGCATGGAAGTCTAATAGTCAGTTGATATCAGCAGGCTGCAGAATGGAAATCCGTGCCCGTCTCCGTGGACAGCGGAATGGTTTCAATATGGGTATCTGGCTGATGTCTGATGATGCTGCTACTCAAAAGACTTATTCGGAAATTGATATTCTTGAAAATCCGGTCGGTTCGGCTACCGGAAACAGGGCACATCAGACATTCCACGGTGGACCTACTACTGTTGATAAGAATAGCAAGACAGCCAATAACACTATAAATATGGAGAATTGGAATATTTATTGGTTGGAATGGCGTTCTGATACTGAAGTTGCATTGGGAATTAACGGAAAAGAAACTGTATGTCTGAAGAAGAGTGAGTGGACTGACGATCAGTGGACTTTTACAAATGAGAAGAATCCGAAGGGGCTTAAGTTTATTCTTACGATGGGAGCCCCCAGCCCATGGGCACTTGGCAAAGAAAATGGTACAGAAACAGGTGGCGTATGGAGTCCTAATCCTGAATTAAAGTGGGATGCTGGCTTTGCCGATTTTAATAATTATGAACGTGACAAGAATAACGATGCTATTCCCCGTATGGAGATTGATTGGATTCGTACTTATATAAATAAATCTTCGGTAGAGGAGTATGACAATAATAGAAATAGAAATAAAACGAAGTTCTATTAATCACAAACTGTCTTAATTAAATTTCGCAAGTGCCTTGTAAGGCTTCCATAAAAAGGGGCGGAAGAGGTACTTGCGATTTTTTTAACAACCAACTGACTATCAAACCATGACGAAATACATCTTAATCATTTGTATGCTGTTTGCATCCATATCGGATGCATGCGCGGACAACTTGACATCACCCCCTATTTCAATAGTCCCCCGTCCGGTGCAGGTTGTGCCGGGCGAGGGTAACTTCACCTTCTCCGCCCGAACCTTGTTTTCGGTAGAGAACCACGAGCAGGCTGTCATCGTCCGCAACTTTCTGAACTTATTGAAGAAAAGCTCGGGGATCACCCCGCAGTTGGCAATAGGTAGCAGTGAGAAGAGTCATGTCTGTTTTACGACTGACTCTTCTTTAAAAAGCGAAGCCTATCAGTTGGCGGTTACTCCTGAGCAGATTCAGATAAAGGCATCCGATATAAAAGGTTTCTTCTATGCACTGCAGACCATCCGCCTGCTGTTGCCGTCGGCTGTCGAAGGCAACCGTCAGGTTGAGAATATCCAATGGAGTATTCCCGCAGTAACCATTCAGGATGAACCGCGCTTCGGCTATCGGGCATTGATGCTGGATGCAGCCCGCTTCTTTATTCCCAAAGAAAATGTGTTGCGTATCATCGACTGTATGGGCATGCTTAAAATCAATACCCTTCATTTCCACCTCACGGATGATAACGGCTGGCGGCTGGAAATCAAGAAATATCCCCGCCTGACGGAAGTGGGAGCATGGAGAGTGAACCGCATGGACGTTCCTTTCTATTTCCGCCGTAACGCCGAACCGGGTGAACCCACTCCTATAGGTGGATTTTATACACAGGAAGATATTAAAGAAATGGTCTCCTATGCCGCCGACCGTCAGATAGAAATTATCCCCGAAATAGATATGCCGGCTCATAGCAACGCTGCACTGGCTGCCTATCCGCAACTGGTCTGCCCCGTAGTAAACTGTTACATTGGAGTTGTTCCGGGTTTGGGTGGAAGTAATTCGGGAGTGATTTATTGTGCCGGAAAAGATACTGTCTTTACATTCTTGCAAGATGTTCTGGACGAAGTGATGGCAATCTTCCCTTCGCGATATATTCATCTGGGAGGAGATGAGGCGCAGAAAGGGTACTGGAAAAAATGCCCGCTTTGTCAGGAACGGATGAAAAAAGAGCATCTCGCCAACGAAGAAGATCTGCAAGGCTATTTTATGAAACGAATGAGCGACTATGTGCGTAGCAAAGGGCGTGAAGTGATAGGCTGGGACGAACTGACAAACAGCAGCTTCCTACCGGAAGGCGTTATTATCCAAGGCTGGCGCGGATTCGGTGCGGCTGCTCTGAAAGCTGCGGAAAAAGGACATCAGTTCATTATGACGCCTGCCCGCATCATGTACCTGATTCGTTATCAAGGCCCGCAATGGTTCGAACCCCAGACCTATTTCGGCAATAACACGCTGAAAGATGTCTACGACTACGAACCGGTGCAGGCGGACTGGAAACCGGAATATGCTTCTTTGCTCATGGGCGTACAGGCATCCATGTGGACGGAGTTTTGCAATAAACCGGAAGATGTGGATTATCTGGTGTTTCCCCGTCTTGCCGCCCTGGCGGAAGTGGCATGGACACAGCCCGCACACAAGGACTGGACTTCGTTCCTGAAAGGGCTGGATGCCTATAATGAACATCTGACAGCTAAAGGCATCGTTTATGCTCGTTCGATGTACAATATCCAGCATACGGTAACTCCAAACGACGGAATACTTGAAGTGGAACTGGAATGTATCCGCCCCGACATGGAGATACATTATACGACGGATGGCAGCGAACCTACGGCAACCTCACCGCTCTACGAAAAAAAAGTACCTGTAAAAGAGACACTTACTCTGAAAAGTGCTACTTTTGCGCAGGGTAGACAGATGGGAAAGACATTAATACTTCCTGTCCGGTGGAATCTGGCCACTGCCAAACCTGTACTGGGAACTAACCCGGCTGAAAAGCTCCTGACGAATGGAATACGCGGGAGCCTGAAATATTCGGATTTCGAATGGTGTTCATGGACGAACAATGATTCTGTCTCTTTCACAATTGACTTGCTGAAGCCGGAAGTGCTGAACACATTGACATTGGGATGCATCACGAACAATGGAATGGCTATCCATAAGCCGGCATCCGTGAAAGTGGAAGTCTCGGATGATAACTCCAACTTCCGCGAAGCCGCCATGCAAGGCTTCACGCCTGAAGAGATTTTCCGCGAAGGGAATTTTATAGAAAACCTGTCATTGAAACTGGGAGGCACACAAGGGCGTTATGTACGTGTGAGCGCCAAAGGTCCGGGAGTTTGTCCTGCATCTCATGTGCGGTCGGGACAGGCATCGAGAATCTTTTTTGACGAAGTGATGTTGGAATAAGACAAGTCAGCCAGGCGTGTATGGATAAAGCGACATTTGGATAAGACGATAATCAAGTTAATATAAAAGTTATACGTATGAAGAACAAATTACCGGAAAACAATTCCACCCGTCTTGCCTCATTGGACATTCTGCGAGGTTTTGATTTATTTCTTTTGGTCTTTTTTCAACCTGTATTTGCGGCGTTGGTGCGGCAGATGAACCTGCCGTTTTTTAACGGCATACTCTACCAGTTTGACCATGAGGTTTGGGAGGGATTCCGTTTCTGGGATTTGGTGATGCCGCTTTTTCTCTTTATGACAGGAGCTTCCATGCCGTTTTCATTGTCGAAATACATAGGGACTACCGGAAGTTATTGGCCTGTTTATCGCAGGATTCTAAAGCGGGTTATCCTGTTGTTTATTTTCGGGATGATTGTACAAGGCAATTTGTTGGGGCTTGATAGCCAGCATCTTTATTTGTATTCCAATACGTTGCAGTCTATTGCTGTCGGTTATTTTATCGCTGCGGTTATTCAGTTGCACTTCCCGTTCAAGTGGCAGATAGGGATCACATTGTTGCTCCTTCTCGCCTATTGGATTCCGATGACGTTCCTGGGTGATTTTACACCTGCAGGAAACTTTGCGGAACAAGTGGACAGGTACGTCCTGGGTCGATTCCGGGACGGGGTATTTTGGAATGAGGACGGAACCTGGAGCTTCTCGCCATACTACAACTATACATGGATATGGAGTAGCCTGACATTCGGAGTGACTGTCATGCTCGGAGCGTTTGCCGGAAAGATAATGAAAGAGGGGAAGGTGAACCGGAAAAAGGTGGTACAGATGCTGCTGGTTGTCGGACTTGCTCTTGTAGGTTTGGCATTGCTGTGGAGTTTGCAGATGCCTGTTATCAAGCGTATCTGGACAGGTAGTATGACGCTGCTTTCCGGCGGATATTGTTTTCTATTGATGGCATTGTTCTATTATTGGATTGATTACAAGGGACATACCCGGGGATTGAACTGGCTGAAAGTGTATGGCATGAACTCTATAACAGCTTATCTGTTGGGCGAAGTCGTGAGTTTCCGTTGTGTTGCCGCTTCGGTCAGCTACGGGCTCGAACAATATCTGGGTGGCTATTATTCCGTATGGCTTACTTTCGCCAATTATCTGATTGTCTTTCTCCTGTTGAGGGCGATGTATAAGCGCGGATTATTTTTAAAGGTCTGATGAAATAACGATTTAAATAAAAAGAATATGATGATTAAACAAATATGTTTTCTTTTGGTGCTGCTTGGGGGATATTCCGTCTCCATGATGGCGGCTGATAAGAAAGAGGTCTATATCGCCCGTACGGAAAGTACGGTGACGATTGGCAATGAATACCTCTCCCGTGAGTTCTCACTGGCGGATGGCAAAGTCCGTACACGGGTGATTGAGAATAAACGTACGGGCAGTGAAGCAATCCGTATTCTTCCCGAAGTAGCTTCCGAAGAGTTCGTTATCCGTACGTTAACTGCGGATTCGCTGGCTTCGGATATTTATTCTTCCGCTCTTTCATTGCAGGAAATACAGGTTGCGGAAGAAGGGAAAGACGGTAAGCGGCTGATTTTCCACTATAAGAATTTCCGTCACCAAGGGGTGGACTGGCAGGTGGATATGGTTCTTGAACTGGAAAAAGGGAAGCACTATATGAGGAAATATCTGGAAATAACTGTCCCCGATTCGCAACGCCACCTGACGCGTTTGGATTATATTGATTTCGAACCGATGAATCTTCCCGAAGGATATGCCGTTTGGACGCATCCGGTAATGGAGCAGGGAGTGGGCGGTATCAGTGGATATTACATTTCTTTGGGACAGCCGGTGTATATACAGGGGATGTTCTTCGGCCTTGAATTTCCGGCTGCGGAGACGGAGATTGAGGACAGTCAGAAGGTGCGTATCCGTTATTATTCGGGAAAGAGCTTTGAAATGCTTGCTTCGGAAGGCCGTCTTGGAGAAAGTGGCACGTTTACCACTTGGAAAGAAGTAATCGGTGCTACCCGCAGTACGGATATGGATGTTATTCAGACGGACTTTTTCAGTTATATCCATGATATTGCTGTCCCGGTCGGCTTCCGTATTCAGTACAACTCATGGTATGATTTTATGCTGAACATCAATGAGAACAATATCCTCAACTCTTTCCGTGAAGTAGAACGCGGACTGACGCAGAATGGTGTTCGTCCGATTGACTCTTATGTGATGGATGACGGTTGGAATGCCTACGGTCCATGGCAGGAAGAGAACAAGGTCAAATTCTGGTCGTTCAACAGCAAATTTCCGAACGAACTGTCCACCCCTTCGGACTTGTCGCACCGCCTTTCTTCCAATTTCGGACTGTGGCTGGGACCTCGTGGCGGCTATAATTATTATATCAAGTTCGCCCGGTTTCTGGAAGAAAACGGGAATGGAAAGCTGAACCGTAACTCAAGTGATATTTGCACCAACCATAAGGTGTACTGCGAAAAACTGAAAATGTTTTTCCTGGACTGCCAACAACGGTTTGACGTGAATTACTGGAAACTGGATGGTTTTCTGGTTCGTCCGCCGCAACCCGACCCGCAGGGGAATTATATCTCCGGCGGTTATCAGGGAATGTATTATGTCACGGAGCATTGGGAACGCTGGATTGATATATTTCAAGCCATGCGCAACCAGCGCGGAGTGAAAAGGAATGATTTATGGATTAACCTGACATGCTATGTCAACCCCAGCCCGTGGTTCCTGCAATGGGGAAACTCCGTGTGGATGCAGAACTCGCAGGACATCGGACGGCTGAACGTAAAACGCCCGTCGCAACTCGACCAGCTCTTGTCTTACAGGGACGACCGCTATTTCGATTTTGTGAAGACACGTGCGTTCCAGTTCCCTTTGGCGCATCTTTATAACCACGACCCGATTTATGGCAATACCGCCAATCTTGCCGGAAAGATGAATGATGATGAATTCCGTACGTACCTGATGATGATGGCTACCCGCGGCACTGCTTTTTGGGAACTTTATTATAGTTATAATATGATGAACGAGGGACAGAAATGGGTGATAAATGCCGATGTACTGCATTGGATTAATGATAACTATGAAATCCTGAAACACGCCAAACTGATAGGGCAGACTCCTGTAAAAGGAACTCCTTACGGTTATTCGGCATGGTCGGGACAGGAGGGGATTATTTCTGTCCGCAACCCGTCTGATGAGGTGAAAGAGTTTGACTTCACCCTCGACCGTATTATCGGAATGCCCGAAGGGTTGAAAGGCTTGTATCGTACCTCGGTGTGGACGTATCGGACAGGTGAACAAAAAGAGGATACAAAGGATCATTTGTTCGGCTATGGCGAACAAATCTCCCTAAGTTTGCAGCCGGGTGAGGTGCGGATTTGGAAATTCAGTACCGTGCCTGATAAGGAAGCCCCTGCCCTGCGGATAGTTAAGACGACCTCTCCGACTTCCCTGACTGTTGAGTTTAATGAACCTGTGATGCTGAAAGACGGAATATTCTCTGTTTCGGGGAATGAGATTACCGCTACTTCGATTTCTGCGGACAGGCGTGTTGTGACATTGGCATTGGCTCGTGAAATGGAAAAGGATAATAAATATCGTCTGAATATTTCGGGAGTAAAAGATGACGCGGGAAATACAAAAGCATTACGCACCTCTTTCCTTTATTTTGAGAATCAGGAAATACCTGTTCTGACGGGAATCAGTGGTGGCGGGGATTTCAACGTGTCTTTCCGTTTGAAAACTGATAAGAATGCCGTTTCCTTGTTGCGTCAGGGAAAAGATATTTCGGTGGATTTGGATGCGGAAGGACGGCTTACATTCGTGGTAAAAGGGTTGAAAGTAGTTTCCAGACAACCTGTTAATAATAATAAAGAGTGCATTGTGTCTTTATGTCGTGAGAAGAATGGAATGTTGAAAATCTATCTGGATGGTGAGTTGGAACAGTCGGCTTATGATGTGGCAATAGTGAATCCGGGTATTAAAGCAACTCCGGTTATTATAAATGCCTCATTGGAGAATGCTCTCGGACAGTTGAAGCTTATAAACCGTGCGCTTGATTATAAGGAAAACAAGAACATGGCTCTGAAATAAAAGAGGTGAGGTTGTATCAAATAGAGGTCAGCGTGGTAGAATAAATGATGATAATGTCCTGTTTGCAGGAAATATAGATGCTGCGTGTTGGGTATATAGATCCAACACGCAGATCATATATGCCGTACACATTGGATCTATATGTCCAATACGCACGGTATATATAGCTTGCAAGTAACTGATAAACAGCGTTATTCTACCAGACTTTTCGCTCTTTCCAATGCTACGTTGATATTCGGGCAGATATTCTCTTTTCCCAGCAACTCGTAGAATCCGGCTTTTTCCAGTACATTATGCACGTTCTCGTTGACTCCCGAAAGAATAATGGTAGTCTTTTCCTTCTGCGACATTTCGCAGAGAGCAGTCAGGTTATGAATACCTGTGGAGTCGATGAACGGAACCTTGCGCATGCGGATAATACGTACTTTCGGGCGGTCTCCCAGTTGTGTCATTGTCTCTTCAAACTTGGTAGCGATACCGAAGAAATAAGGGCCATTGATCTCGTATACCTCTATGCCTTTGGGAATCATCAGGTTTTCTTCGTGTACGGTAATATCCGATTCTTTGTTCGGGTCAATCTCATCGGTAATCACCGAGATTTCAGTAGTCTCCATGACACGTTTCATAAAGAGAACGCAGGCAATCACCAATCCTACTTCGATAGCGACGGTCAGGTCGAAGATAACGGTCAGGAAGAATGTGATAAGCAGTACGGTAACGTCCGATTTCGGATTCTTCAGTAAAGCTCTGAATACACGCCATCCACTCATGTTGTAAGATACGATGACCAGTACTCCGGCAAGGCATGCCATCGGGATATATTGTGCGAGTGGCATCAGGAAGAGCAGAATCAACAGTAATACTATTGCGTGAATGATTCCGGCTATCGGCGTCTTACCCCCGTTGTTGATATTCGTCATGGTACGGGCGATGGCTCCGGTGGCGGGAATACCTCCGAACAGCGGAGCTATGATATTGGCAGCTCCCTGTGCAATCAGTTCTGTATTGGAATCGTGGCGGTCGCCTATCACACCATCGGCTACCGTGGCCGACAGCAAAGATTCAATAGCTCCCAATACGGCAATGGTGATAGCTACCGGAAACAATTCCCTGATAGCTTCCCAATCCAACGCAGGCACAACGGCATCGGGCAACTCCGATTTAATGGTGAAACGGTCGCCGATTGTCTGGATGCAGTCGATCCCTCCGAAAGTTTTCATCAGGTAAACGGCTACCGTGACTACGATGATGGCAATCAGCGAACCGGGAATTTTCTTTGAGAACTTCGGAGTGATGGCGATAATAATAATGCTGACAATGCTTACGATGGTATTCCACCAGTTGATCGTATCGAAGTGACGGAAATAAATCATCCACTTCCCGACGAAGTCTCCCGGCACTTTCTCGTCTCCGAAAGATAAACCGAAAATATCGGCAATCTGGGTCGTGAAAATAGTGACGGCGATACCGCTGGTAAATCCGACGATGATAGGGTAAGGAATGAATTTGATGACCGCTCCCAGCTTGAACACTCCTAATAATACAAGGAGTACGCCCGCCATCAGCGTGGCTACAATCAGTCCGGCCTCGCCGTATTGTTGTATGATGCCATAAATAATGACGATAAATGCTCCTGTAGGACCGCCGATCTGGACTTTGCTGCCTCCCAACAGGGAAATGATGAATCCCGCAATGATAGCGGTGATAATACCTTTTTCGGGTGAAACTCCCGAAGCGATACCGAAAGCGATAGCCAGTGGAAGCGCCACGATACCTACGATGATGCCGGCCATCAGGTCCGCCATAAACGTTTCTTTCGAATAATTCTTTAGACAAGAAACCAGTTTGGGTTTAAATTCAAATAGCTTCATTTTTAGATGTTATTATACGTGTACTCTGTACTTTTTTGCAAACTAGAGGTTGCAAAATTAGATAAAATAATCGAAATAAGTATGTTTTTGAACATACTATTTGTCTGTTGATAGATTTCATCAATGAGGTGATAGTTTTTATTCATTAAGAAAAGGTGGTTTATTGTGAACAAATGGCTTATATTTGCGTTATAAATAGTACGACAAGTTACGTTTGGTAATCAACCAATTTAAAATATATATAGAATTATGGCTAAGAGTATTAAAGGAACTCAAACAGAGAAAAATCTGTTGACTTCATTCGCAGGAGAATCACAGGCTAGAATGCGTTACACTTATTTCGCAAGTGCAGCTAAAAAAGAAGGCTACGAACAAATAGCAGCTATTTTCACTGAAACTGCCGATCAGGAAAAAGAACATGCAAAACGTATGTTTAAGTTCCTCGAAGGCGGTATGGTAGAAATCACTGCCAGCTATCCGGCCGGTGTAATTGGTAATACACTTGAAAATCTTCGCGCAGCCGCAGCGGGTGAACATGAAGAATGGTCACTGGATTATCCTCACTTTGCCGACGTGGCAGAACAAGAAGGTTTCCCGATGATTGCTGCTATGTACCGCAATATCTCCATCGCAGAAAAAGGTCACGAAGAAAGATACCTTGCCTTCGTAAATAACATCGAAAATATGACTGTATTCGCTAAAGAAGGCGAAGTGGTATGGCAATGCCGTAACTGCGGTTACATTGAAATCGGTAAGGAAGCTCCTGAAGTTTGCCCGGCATGTCTGCACCCACAGGCTTATTTTGAGGTGAAGAAGGAAAACTATTAATCTACGGATGGATAGATAAATCTCGAATGATTTAGATAAAGGAAGAGGCTGTCTAACATGCCCCGAAAAAAAGAAATCACCCCTGTCAGAGTCATTGTTTGAACTGCTGATAGGGGTGAAATCGTTAAAAAGAGATTAATTAGACAGCCTCTTTTCGTTATCGGTTTGGTATACTGTCTTTATAAATAGTAATTGTCCTTTTTCTTGTTGAATCATTCTTGATACTGGTTACATCTCCCCGGGTCGTGAAATACACATAGTTTCCCAAATCGAGAAAACGGTACACTTTCACTCCGTCGTGCTCGAACAGATAACTGACTTCATAAGTCTGGTTATTTTCCGATTTTCCACTTTTCAGTGGAATACCTGCATAGCAGGAAGCTAGTCCCGTTATGCAGAAGAAAAGAATAAAGGTCCGAATCAATGTTTTCATAATCATTTCTTCACGTGCGGATAATCTATCGTATAATGTAATCCGCGGCTTTCCTTACGCTCCATTGCTTGGCGCATAATCAGATAACCCACATTCACCATATTACGCAATTCGCAGATTTCTCTGGACGCTACGCTACGTTTGAACAGGCTTTCAGTTTCTTCGTAGATAATATCGAGTCTGTCCCAGGCACGTTTCAGACGGAGGTCGCTGCGGACAATACCTACATACGTACTCATAATCTGGTTCACTTCCTTCATACTTTGCGTAATGAGCACCATTTCTTCCGGCGAACGGGTTCCTTCATCGTTCCATTCGGGAATATCTTCATTATAAGAATATTGATCGACCACTTGTAGACTGTGCTTGGCAGCAGCGTCGGCATATACGACTGCTTCTATCAGTGAGTTGGAAGCCAGGCGGTTGCCTCCATGCAATCCTGTGCAGGAACATTCTCCCACGGCATAAAGACGTTCGATGGAAGATTGTCCGTCCAAGTCGACAAGGATACCTCCGCAGAGATAATGGGCGGCCGGGGCTACCGGGATATAATCTTTCGTGATGTCGATGCCCAGGCTAAGACATTTTTCGTAGATATTGGGGAAGTGTTTCTTTGTTTCTTCGGGATCTTTGTGGGTGACGTCCAGATATACATGGTCGTCTCCGCGGTTCTTCATCTCGTTGTCGATGGCGCGTGCCACGATGTCACGGGGAGCGAGCGAAAGACGGGGATCATATTTCTGCATGAACTCTTTGCCGTCCATTGTACGCAGTACACCTCCGTAACCACGCATTGCTTCCGTTATCAGGAAAGAAGGGCGGTCTCCCGGATGATATAGGGCGGTAGGGTGGAATTGTACAAACTCCATATCCTTCACCGTACCTTTGGCACGGTAAACCATGGCGATGCCGTCTCCGGTAGCGACTAGCGGGTTAGTGGTTGTTTTATAAACGGCTCCTACTCCACCGGTAGCCATCAGCGTCACTTTGGCAAGATAGGTATCTACTTTTCCCGTTTTCGGATCGAGGATATAAGCACCATAACATTTGATGTCCGGTGTCTGACGGGTTACGGTTACACCCAAATGATGCTGTGTCAGGATTTCAATGGCAAACTGGTTTTCGATGACCGTGATATTCGGATGGCGTTGTACGGCTTTAATCAGGCTGTCCTGAATTTCCGCTCCCGTATTATCTTTATGGTGAAGAATACGGAACTCCGAGTGTCCGCCTTCGCGGTGCAAGTCAAATTCGCCTTTCTCGTTCTTGTCAAAATCCACTCCCCACTTAATCAGTTCTTCAATTTGTGCGGGAGCTTCGCGCACTACTTTTTCTACTGCGGCACGGTTACTGATCCAGTCGCCGGCAATCATTGTGTCTTCAATGTGCTTGTCGAAATTATCCACCAGAAGGTTGGTGACGGAGGCTACCCCTCCCTGGGCGAAGTACGTATTGGCTTCTTCCAGCCCACTTTTACAGATAAGAGCAACTTTACCTTTGTGCGCCACTTTCAGCGCAAAACTCATACCGGCAATTCCGGAACCGATAACGAGGAAATCGAATTTTCTTACCATAATCTTGTTATTTCTCACCGCAAAGCTACAAAATAAGTTACTTCGTTGTACTTTTCGTTGTCACTAATTCATAAAATTGCTACCTTGCAGGCAAAAATCTGACAAAATGAATCGAATTTTTCATGCCCGCATCGCCTGGTACCAATATTTCCTGTTGGTGGTGCTTACTGTGAATGCCGTCGGCGCATTGTGGTGTAAGTATATCTTAGTGGCGGTACTGTTTATGTTGATGCTGATTGTAGTGATCGAACAAATTATACACACTACTTATACATTGACAACAAACGGTGATCTGGAAGTCTCACGTGGTCGTTTTATTCGCAAGAAGATCATCCCGCTTTCCGAAATTACCGCAGTCAGGAAATACCATTCCATGAAATTCGGCCGCTTCTCGGTGACGGATTATATCCTGATAGAATACGGAAAAGGGAAGTTTGTTTCGGTGATGCCTGTCAAGGAACAGGAATTTGCAGAACCACTCGAAAAGAGAATGTTCGCAAAGAAAATAAAGGCCACGGAGGCAATAGACCCGGTAGACTCTCAAGCGGATGAATCGTAGCATGTTTTGATAATAATGAAAAGATTAACTGATTATATACTATGAAATATCAAGTAATTATCATTGGTGGCGGTCCTGCGGGATATACGGCTGCCGAAACTGCCGGTAAAGGTGGTTTGAGCGTATTGCTTATCGAAAAGAATAGTCTGGGTGGCGTCTGTCTGAATGAAGGCTGTATTCCTACGAAAACATTGTTGTATTCGGCAAAGACTTATGACAGTGCAAAACATGCATTAAAGTATGCAGTCAATATCCCGGAAGTCTCTTTCGATTTGCCTAAGATAATAGCGCGTAAAAGTAAGGTAGTGCGTAAACTGGTGCTGGGAGTGAAAGCGAAGCTGACTGCCAACAATGTTACAATTGTATCAGGAGAAGCGCAGGTCATTGATAAAAATACGGTTCGCTGCGGGGAAGAGACTTACGAAGGAGAGAATCTGATATTATGTACGGGGTCGGAGACCTTTATTCCTCCTATTCCGGGAGTGGACGCGGTGAACTACTGGACGCACAGGGATGCTTTGGACAGTAAAGAATTGCCGGCTTCTTTGGCTATTGTTGGTGGCGGGGTAATCGGTATGGAGTTTGCGTCGTTCTTCAATAGTTTGGGAGTACAGGTGACGGTGGTTGAGATGATGGACGAAATTCTGGGTGGAATGGATAAGGAGCTTTCCGCTTTGCTTCGTGCGGAATATGCCAAACGAGGTATTAAATTCCTGCTTAGTACGAAAGTGGTCGGCTTGTCGCAAACGGAAGAAGGGGCTGTTGTTTCTTATGAGAACGCGGAGGGAAACGGCAGTGTCATTGCAGAAAAGCTGTTGATGAGTGTCGGCCGTCGCCCGGTGGCGAAAGGTTTCGGGCTCGAAAACCTGAATTTGGAGAAGACAGAGCGTGGCGCTATCAGAGTTAATGAAAAGATGCAGACTTCTGTGCCGGGCGTGTATGTTTGTGGTGACCTGACAGGATTCTCTTTGCTCGCCCATACGGCTGTTCGTGAAGCGGAAGTTGCCGTACATTCCATCTTGGGAAAGGAAGATGCCATGAGTTATCGGGCTATTCCGGGCGTAGTCTATACCAATCCGGAGATTGCCGGAGTGGGTGAAACGGAGGAATCGGCGTTGGCAAAAGATATCACTTATCAGGTTATCAAACTTCCGATGGCTTACTCCGGCCGTTTTGTGGCGGAGAATGAGGGCGTGAACGGAGTCTGCAAAGTATTGTTGGACGAACAGCAACGGGTGATTGGAGCCCATGTATTGGGCAATCCGGCTTCGGAGATTATCACTCTTGCGGGCACTGCCATTGAGCTCGGATTGACGGCAGCGCAATGGAAAAAGATTGTTTTCCCGCATCCTACGGTAGGAGAGATTTTCCGGGAAGTGTTATAAACGGATTCCGATATCTGCGATCGTTCATTGATGCGGGTATCTTACTGATAAAATCAAATATATGATGAGAAAATATATAATCACTCCGGCCTTATTGGAAATAGTTTGTATGGTGATGTGTCATTGTACATTTGTTGATGTCATAAACTGTATTGTATGAAAAAAAGTCTTTTGTTGGTCGCCCTTTCAGTTTGTTTGTTGCCACTTTGGGGACAACAAAATTTCTCCCGGATAGATTCGCTTATCAAGAAGATGCTCCCCGAAGCATCCGAGGTCGGCATATCCGTCTACGATCTGACGGCTAAGAAATCACTTTATAACTATCGTGCGGAGAAACTTTCCCGTCCTGCCTCTACCATGAAGCTGCTGACGGCTATTACCGCACTCTCCCGCCCCGAAGCTGCCGAACCTTTCCGCACGGAAGTATGGCACGATGGCGTGATAGAACATGATACTTTGCAAGGCAACCTGTATGTGGTAGGCGGATTCGATCCTGAATTTAACAGCCAGTCGATGGATTCATTGATAGAAGAGGTAATCACTTTCCCTTTTTCGGTGATTAACGGACAGGTGTACGGCGATGTTTCGATGAAAGACTCCCTTTATTGGGGCAGCGGATGGGCATGGGACGATACACCTGCGGGTTATCAGCCTTATCTCTCTCCATTGATGTTCTGCAAGGGGACTGTACAGGTTTCTGTCGTTCCTTCTACGGTGCAGGGAGATACAGCAAGTGTTTCCTGTCAACCTGTATCTTCCTATTATACAGTGACGAATCAGACGAAAACACGTACCTCTTCTGCCGGAAGATTCTCTTTCACGAGAGACTGGCTGACGAATGGCAATAATCTCCTCGTTTCGGGCAATGTCACTTCGATCAGAAAGGACGATGTAAACATCTACGACTCTCCCCGTTTTTTTATGCATACTTTCCTGGAGCGTCTTCGTGGGAAAGGAATCACGACTCCCCAGTCGTATGGCTTTGCCGAATTGCCTCGTGATAGTGTGAATGTAGAACGGATGGCTTGCTGGAATACTTCCGTGCAGAAAGTGCTGAACCAGTTGATGAAAGAGAGTGATAATCTCAATGCGGAAGCATTTCTTTGTCGCTTGGGGGCGCAGGCTACGGGAAAGAAGCAGGTAGCTGCCGAAGATGGTATTGTCGAGATTATGAAATTGATCCGTCGGCTGGGGCATGACCCGAAAGACTATAAGATTGCCGACGGTTGCGGACTGTCCAATTATAATTACCTCTCTCCTGCCCTGCTGGTGGACTTTCTGAAATATGCGTACTCGCAAACAGAGGTGTTTCAGATGTTATATAAATCTCTTCCCGTTGGCGGAGTGGACGGAACATTGAAATTCCGGATGAAAGGTACTCCTGCCTTCCGGAATGTTCATGCCAAAACAGGTTCGTTTACGGCAATAAATGCGCTTGCGGGCTATCTGAAGATGAAAAACGGACATGAAGTAGCCTTTGCCATTATGAACCAGAATGTGCTTTCGGCAGCTAAGGCACGGGCATTTCAGGATAAGGTGTGTGAGGTGATTATTGGGAAATAGATGGTGTCATAATACCCAAATTGAAAGACTTACCCCTGCTAAAGCTCTGTGCAGCAAAAGCACTTTCCTAAAGAAAAGTGTTTTGACACCCCCAAAAACAACCCAAGTGGAATTTCGTTGTTGAATCCGATTTCTATGTTGTCATAGGTTAAGTTTCTACTCTTTATGGAGGGCTTATTGATTCTTCTATAACTTATTGATTCTTCTATAACTTATTGATTTTTCTATAAAAAGATAATTGTATTCCCTAATAAGCAAAAATCGTTGGATTTTGTTTACCAGAGAATACAATTATACTTGTTTAGAATCGAATATTGTAAATCCTATATTCTATATTACTTGGCGTATTCAGCCCAATTGGTATTCTTCATATCGCCGCTTTTAGCCAACTCTGCGTGCATACCAAGTGCAGCCTGAATAGCGTGTGGAGTCTGCGCGCGGTTGCCGGCCAGTTTGAGGTAATCCCAAAGAAGCTCTTTGTAGTCAGGATGAGCACAGTTTTCGATGATGGCTTGTGCACGTTCTTTCGGACTCTTGCCACGAAGATCGGCAACACCTTGCTCGGTGATAACGATATTGACATCGTGCTCCGTGTGGTCGTGGTGGGATACCATCGGTACGATTGCACTGATCTTACCTTCCTTAGCCACAGACGGACAAGTGAAGATAGAGATGTAAGCGTTGCGGGTAAAGTCTCCCGAACCACCGATACCGTTCATCATTTTTGTTCCGCCGATATGGGTAGAGTTTACGTTGCCGTACAGGTCGACTTCGATGGCTGTATTGATAGAAATGATACCGAGACGGCGTACTATTTCCGGGCTGTTTGAGATTTCCGACGGACGAAGAACCAATTTATCGCGGAAGAAATCCATATCGTTGTAAATGCCTTCCAGACAGTCGTTTGTTACAGTCAGTGAGCAGGCGCTACCAAATTTGATACGTCCTTCGCGAATCAGTCCGATCACGGAGTTCTGTATTACCTCTGTGTACATTTCGAATGGAGGAATCGTTTTATCACGTCCCAATGCACCGAGTACGGCGTTGGCGATGTTTCCTACACCCGATTGCAGGGGTAAGAAAGTAGACGGGATGATACCACGTTTCATGTCGGCAGCGAGGAAGTCGGCAACATTCTGTCCGATTTTGTCGGTCAACGGATCGGCAGCGGCGAAAGAACGGGCTTCGTCCGGCCAGTTGGTTTCTACTACGCCAATAATCTTTTTCGGGTCTACCTGAACGTAAGGGAGCCCGATACGGTCACTCGGTTTATAGATAGGAATCTCGCGGCGGTAAGGAGGATCGAGCGGTTCGTATACGTCGTGCATACCCATGCCGGATTTGCTGTGTGCGCTGTTCAACTCCACGATAATCTGGTCGGCCAGACGGCAGATGGTCGGGGAAATACCACCGGCGGCAGTCAGATAAATCTTTCCGTCCGGAGTCACTTCACAGGCTTCAATGATGGCTACGTTCACTTTGCCCATGAATCCGTAGCGCACTTCCTGTGCCATTTGTGAGAGGTGTATGTCGTTGTAGGCAATCTCTCCGCTGTTCACAGCTTTGCGGAAATCAGAGTTGGTAGTATAAGGGGCGCGGTAGCGGATCGCTTTGGCACGTGACAGTACGCCGTCGCAGGACTCTCCTGTCGATGCTCCTGTAAAAATTCCTACTTGAAACGGGTTTCCTTTCGCATGTTCTGCTTCAGCAATTTTTGCGAGTTCGGCTGTTACAGCCTTGGCCGTTCCGGCGGGAGTAAATCCGCTTAGGCCGATGTTGTAGCCATGTTTAATCAGGCTTGCAGCTTCCGCTGCCGAAATACGATTGAGTGACATAAATAGTAAATTTCGTGTTAAATACAGTTGATATCTAATTAGTTGAAAATTCGCTCAAAATGTATGTATATAGGTTGACACCTGATACTCCATGTTTAATACTTGATACTTAATACTTAAAAGAAGTCTCCTCCGACTGTCGGTCAGTATTTCCGTTGAAGTATTTCTCCCAAGATAATGGCTCGGCGTGCTTCTTCTGCCGAATGAATCGTAAAGTCTTCTTTATTGTCGGGTGAATCGTGAGGAGTATTATAGTGAGCACCTTGCCGGCTGTTCCGTTCATCTTGTGCAGCGCTGTTTGCAAGAGATGCAGCCACGGATACTTCTTCTTTTTTCTTTTTTTGTTTCGAAGTTTGCTGTTTGGAAAATTGTTTGGAAGCCGGTTGTTCGCGAGGAATCGGCCGGAGCAGTTCGTCCAGGGATTTGGGGCTGCCCCATGCTTCGGGTATGGGAACGGCATCGGGGTTTACTTCAACCGGAGATGGCATTGGGGGAACGGGGTGCTTGGCTTTAGCCTTTTTCGCCTTGCTGTTTTTATTCACCTCTTTGAATATTCCCACAAGAATGACGCCTGCTATCAAGAGAAATTTCAAAAAATCTTCCATTGTGCTTCACATCTAAATAGTTATCCGCCAAAGGTAGGCATTTTATCTGGTTTGAACTAACATTTGGGCATGAAAAAAGGGCAGCTTCACAGCTCCCCTTAATTTTTTTAACCTAAACCTTAACTATGAAAAAATCTAATGTTTCTTTCATTGCACAAATGTGAAAAATAAATTTAAATTTGCCAAGTATATGGATGGAAAATGTTTATCCTCTTAACATAAATTACAAATTTGCTTGCCAAATCATCAATTTTTGCGTTATTTCTGTGTCAATTAACCACTTATTGAAAGTGAAGCCGTATCTTTGCATCCGAATTTTTAAACTAAGATTTAAGTATGAACGAATTAACGGGAGCGGACTTTAAATCCGCAACTGAAATGACTGATGACAACAAGAAGTTGTTTATCGAAACATACGGCTGCCAGATGAACGTAGCCGACAGTGAGGTGATTGCATCGGTGATGCAAATGGCGGGTTATTCCGTAGCTGAAACGCTGGAAGAGGCTGACGCTGTGTTTATGAACACTTGTTCTATCCGCGACAATGCGGAGCAGAAGATCCTGAACCGCCTGGAGTTTTTCCACTCGCTGAAGAAAAAGAAAAAGCGCCTGATTGTGGGTGTACTGGGTTGTATGGCCGAACGGGTAAAGGATGATTTGATAACGAATCATCATGTCGACCTGGTAGTCGGTCCGGATGCTTACCTGACGTTGCCCGATTTGATTGCTGCCGTAGAGACTGGCGAGAAAGCAATCAATGTGGAGCTTTCTACTACCGAAACTTATCGGGATGTGATTCCGTCGCGTATCTGTGGCAATCATATTTCCGGCTTTGTGTCCATCATGCGTGGTTGTAACAATTTCTGCACTTATTGCATCGTTCCCTATACTCGCGGACGTGAGCGTAGCCGTGACGTGGAAAGCATCCTCAATGAAGTGGCGGACTTGGTGGCAAAAGGTTATAAAGAAGTCACCCTGTTGGGACAAAATGTCAACTCATACCGTTTTGAGAGGCCGACAGGAGAAGTGGTTACCTTCCCGATGTTGCTCCGAACAGTGGCCGAAGCCGCTCCGGGGGTGCGTATTCGTTTCACGACTTCCCATCCGAAGGATATGAGTGACGAAACGTTGGAGGTGATTGCACAAGTGCCGAATGTATGTAAACATATTCATCTGCCTGTGCAGAGCGGTAGTTCCCGCATCCTGAAACTGATGAACCGTAAGTATACCCGTGAATGGTATCTGGACCGGGTAGCAGCTATCAAACGCATCATCCCCGATTGCGGACTGACTACCGATATTTTCTCCGGTTTTCATTCTGAAACGGAAGAAGATCATGCCATGTCGCTTTCGCTGATGGAAGCGTGTGGGTACGATGCTGCTTTTATGTTTAAATATTCCGAGCGTCCGGGAACGTATGCATCGAAACATCTCGAAGATAATGTGCCCGAAGAGGTGAAAGTCCGCCGCCTGAATGAGATTATCGCTTTACAGAACCGTCTGTCTGCCGAATCCAACCAGCGTTGCATCGGAAAGACGTATGAAGTGCTTGTGGAAGGTGTTTCCAAGCGTTCGCGCGATCAACTGTTCGGCCGTACGGAACAAAACCGTGTGGTGGTGTTCGACAGAGGGACGCATCGTGTCGGTGATTTCGTCAATGTGCGTGTCACAGAGGCTAGTTCGGCTACGCTGAAAGGGGAAGAAATCTGATTTCACCACAGAGGACGCAGAGGACACAGAGGTCTTTTTCTCATAGTCGTGGTTGTCTTGTAGTTGTGACTGCCTGTACGGTATGTGGTAACTGCGCTTATACAACACATCCTGTGGGGGCTTTGAGGATTAATATAAAAAATCAGTATTCCTCTGTGTCCTCTGCGTCCTCTGTGGTGAAACTTACATCATCATGTGTCTCCTGATGGAGAACTTCACAATTGCCATTGCGTTGATGGACGCGAATGGAATATCCATCGGTTCGTGGTGTGTGTTGTAACTCACCAGTTTGAGATGACCTTCCTTCTCCGAACGGTTTACGTATTTTACTGCCAGATACTCGTCTCCGTCAATCATAAACGACACCAGGTATATTTCCCCGTAAATGACGTTGTCGAAACTGCTGATTTCCTTATATCCGATAATGTCTCCCGATTTCAATATAGGGTACATGCTGTCTCCGTTGACGTAGACCGCCCCGTCGCAGACGGATATATTGGGAATCAATATCTTCCCTAGTGCATACTGCTTTTTATTGGTGAACAATGTTTTCAGGTTCGCAGCTGCCGTAATGTCGTATAATGTCACGCTACGGTCGTCTATTGGTTCGGGTGTTTTCGGATTGTGTATAATCTCGACTTCTCCCTGCACCAGTTCGCTTTCGCAATGTCTCGGCTGATGTTTCGGATTTCCTTTTCCCAATAATAGCCAGTTGTAGTCTACCTTGTCCCCCAATTTGTCGAGCAACAAGCGGAAATCGATGCTGTTTCGTGCGCCCCAATTGGTGACTGTGGCTCTCGAAACTCCCAGATATTCAGCTAGTTCGCTGTCTCTTTTTAGGTTTAACGCCTGTTTGGCACGCTTGATGATACCTAATACATCCAAATTTGTATCCATTCTGTTTTTTTATTTAAAAGACTAATCCCGGATTTATAAATGGCAGCTATAAAATGGCTGACTAAAAAACGTGTTTACTATATGTTTATAATCAATGACTTGTAAAATAATTAAGATTAAAGATGAAAACTAATGTTTTATTTATGAAAAAATATTCTATCTTTGTCCCATTGATTAATAGAAAACGTTTCAAAAATATAAATTAAAAACGGATATGCCATGCAAAACTTCAAGAAAAACACCGAAACCTTGAAAATTTCTCATCCGCCACCTGCGGAAAGCTTGCTGATACCTGTTAACAGCTATTTCCTCAAATGTTAATAGCTATTTCTCTAACCATTAATACCTGAAATGCCAGATGTTAATACCTGGCAATAGGATAACAAAAGGATAACATATTGTATACGAATACTCCGTATTTGGATGATTACAGACCTGACTGATAAAAACTAGCATTTATAATTTATAATTGGATAACAAAATGAAAAGTTCAAAAGTACAAACACTGTGCGTTTGCGGATGTTGCAAACGCTCTCTTCCGGCAAGTGCCTTTTATATCAATAAGAAAACCGGTCTTCCCGGCAACTACTGTAAGGAATGTCGTAAAACTGTCAGCCGGAACCACCGGAAGAACGAGAAACGCTCCCTGGCATGCGACAGGGAAAGCAGTTATCCGGTAATTACCTCTACGGAAGATCCCACGTTGCGGCGGGAACTTATTCTGCATGCCCTTGAAACCGTAGCTGCCAGCATTGAACGGAAAAGGCGGAAAGTCCGTGAATCGGAATTTGAATACGAATCAGGTTCTGAATCCCAATCCGGATCAGTCTTTGAATTGGAATTAGAATCAAAATCAGGATCAAAATTAGAATTGGCAGACTGATTTATAAAAACAATTTATATCATGGGACGAATAAAACAAGGGCTTGACTATTTCCCTTTGAATACCGATTTTATGCACGACCGTGTCGTACGCCGTGTGATGAAGCGTGAAGGCGATTCTGCCTTCACGATCCTGCTCTATACCCTGTCTTATCTATATTCGGGCGAGGGTTATTATATTCATGTCGACAATGACTTCTATGACGAACTCTCCGACCAGCTCTTCAGCACGGACAACGATAGTGTCCGCCGGGTGCTTCATCTGTTTGTGGAGTACGGTTTCTTCGATTCCTCTCTCTACGAACGTTACGGCATCCTGACTTCCGCCGACATTCAGCGGCAGTTCCTTTTTATCACTAAACGCCGCAGCCGCCGTCATATTTCTCCGGACTACTGTCTGCTGCCGGATGAGGAAACCGTACACTCCACCCTTCCGGATGCTGTTGCAGAAACCCCGGATATTGTAACGCAAACCCTCGATACTGTAACAGAATCTCCGGATACTGCAACAAAAAGCACCCTCATAAAAAGAAAAGAAAAAGAAAGGAAAGAAAACATCCTCCCTAACCCTCCTTTGCCCAAAGGAGGGGATGAGGAAGAAGAGGGAGGAGATTTTTCTAACAGAAAACCGGCGAAGAAGAAACGTGAACTGACACAGTCGGATATTGACCGGATGCAAGCTCCTGCTGACGGACACCCGCGCAACCTTTCCGGACTGTTGGATAACCTTCGCCTTTATCATATTCCTCCCTCCGAACAGTATGCAATCGTGCTGAAAAGTAATTACGGAGAAATCGGCGGTAAGGTTTGGAAGGGTTTCGGCGTCATTCGGGCAAGTGCCGGAAAAATCAAACTGCCCGGTCATTATTTGTTGAGTGTCCTGAATAACTGAATTAATGAGGGTTATGATGCCAATATATTGCATAATGTATTGTAAATTAGTAGTATATCAATAAATTTCCATATTAACGAATTTATTAACGCACACTTTTAAAATCTCTTGCACAGACAGAAATAAGGTCTTATATTTGCATTGTCGATAAGCTTAAAGACACAGACAAACTAGAATTATTAACGACTAAAAACTATTACAATTATGCCAGTATTGTACAAACCCTTCCAGTCAACTCTGGAAGACAAAAAAAGCGGTAAAAAACTCTTCTACCCCCGAGTTGTACGTTCGGGAAACGTAGATTCCGCACAACTCTCGAAAGAAATAGCAGCCTACTCTTCCCTCTCTCCGGGTGACGTAAAAAACACACTCGACAACCTGGTGACGGTGATGGGGCAACACTTGCAATCTTCGGAAAGTGTAAGCGTGGACGGTCTTGGTACCTTCCGTATGGTGATGGTGGCTCGTGGCAAAGGTGTGGAAACCTCTGACGAAGTGTCGGCTGCACAGGCTACGCTTACTGTCCGCTTCCAACCGACAACGACTAAGAATCATGACCGCACTACCGCTACCCGTTCGATGGTGACCGGTGCGAAGTGTGCCCGTTATGATAAACTTGTTTCCGATGCGGGTAGTGCAGGAGGCGGTAACTCCGGTGGAAGCGACAAGCCCGGTGGAAGCGGTAATGAAGGAGGCGGAGAAGCGCCCGATCCGGCTGCATAAATGACGTCACGGCAGTGAGGAGTACACAAAATGTAAACGACAAACTTCGTAGGCTTAACTAAACATTTGACTTTTAACTAAACTAGAAATCATCCACTAACATGAGGATTATCAACTTGATTGTGGTGCATTGCAGCGCCACGAGGGAGGATTGTACACTTTCTCCGGAAGATTTGGACCGATTGCACCGGCGGCGCGGATTTAACGGAACAGGCTATCACTACTACATCCGCAAGGATGGAACAGTGCACCTTACCCGGCCCGTGGAACGCATCGGAGCACACGCCAAAGGTTTCAACGCTCACTCGATAGGTATCTGCTATGAAGGTGGTCTGGACTGCCGGGGACGCCCGGCAGATACCCGGACTCCGGCACAACGGGCTACGCTCCGGCAACTCGTTGGGCAACTACAGGAGAAATTCCCTGGCTGCCGGGTATGCGGACACCGGGATCTTTCGCCGGATCTCAATGGAAACGGTGAGATAGAACCGGAAGAGTGGATTAAACAGTGCCCGTGTTTTGAGGTGGCAAAGGAATTCAAGGAGTTCGGAGCATTTGCCGATAGAACTGATGAGACTGGAAGTACGGAGAAACACAGAGTAACACAACACATTAAAGAACAGAAAGGAGGTAAATGATGGCAATGAAGAAATCAGTATGGGATATGATCCTGAAGGTGGTTATCGCAGTGGCTTCGGCTTTGGCAGGCGTTTTGGGCGCTAATGCGATGAATTTGTAAGAAATACCTAGTATGTGAAAAAGCGCCTTCGGCAGACTATTTTTAACCGGCTGCCGGAGGCCTTTCAGACATGATAATTAGACTAAACCGATTTATAAAACTATTCATTTTAAAGAATGACCATTTATGAATAAATTATATCTATACAAAAACAAAATGAGACTGGGGCAGTTACCTTTCATAGGGGTAATGTTTGGCCTTCTCTTTTTTTCTGCTTCCGTGCATGGGCAATCTACGAATACAATTTCATTGGATGTGCCGCAGGTTGTCCCGGTCTCTCCCACGGTGGCTGCCATGGAAAAATATCAGTCCTATCCGGTAAGCCACTGTACGGGCATTCCGGACATAACGGTACCATTATATGAGATTGTGGCGGGTGAAGTGACAATCCCTGTTACATTGTCTTATCATTCTTCCGGTCTGAAGCCGAAAGAGCGCAGCGGTGTTGCTGGAACGGGATGGACGTTGAACCTGGAACCTTCAGTAAGCCGCCATATCAATGGTGTGGCGGACGATGAATACAGGGAAGGCTGGTTTTACGTGGCAGATGAGCAAGTTCCCTGGCAACCGGACAAACAGATGGAGTTTTATGAGAAGAAAGTGAATAACGGGACTGACATGCGTCCGGATAAATTCATTTACAAACTGCCTCAAGGTGGAGGTAGCGGCTATTTTCGCACGCGTCACACGCCTATGTGGACGGTTCCCCGCAACAACGACCTGGTGAAGTGGAATTATGACGACACGATGAATATTACGGACGAGAATGGTCTTCAATATTATTTTGGAGGAACCTGTGAGAAAACAGGGGATAACATCACCCGCTGGCTGTGCAGCTCCATCTGTTCCGCACGGCATCCGGAGCAGCAATTGGTGAACTTTTATTATGACTCCGGGCATCTTGTCAATCCGCGCACGTATTATAACCTGGATGAGCAGTTGATATTTAAAGATATAGATCGTCCTAACCGTGAGACGCTCCTGATAGACGGTTCCTCTTATTATCGTGTTTGTCTTCCGGATGATTATCAATCTTCGGAAGGGCTCCAAGAAGCCAGGTTGGAAAGTATCAGCCGGGATGAAGCCGGTGTGGGTTTCTCGGACCCTGTCCATTATACGGACGGCGACATAGAGGCTGCTTATGTGTCGATGGTTGAATTTCTTGATAATAGTCTGTCTGTCAGTTATAAGCGTGTTGGACGAGACGGTACTACTTCGAGTACGGTGCTTGATGAGATGGAGGTAAAGGACGGGAACGGAATGCTGGTGCGTACGATTAGATTTTATATCACTCCATACAATGACAACACTTCACTTACGAAGCTGGATTCGGTGCGTATATCTTCACCCGGAGTGGAGGACCGCGTATGGTCTTTCGATTATGGAGATGTCCGTCGCGTGCCCTCAATCTATACGACCTCCGTAGACCATTGGGGGTTCTGTAACGGTCCGGAAAACAGCGGACAAAGTAAGCTCCCGGGTGTACGGGAAGTGCTTTCGCTGGATCTTAGCGGTTTTTCGAACATGCATAGTTTTGTGGTGAATTATCCGGGTGCTAACCGCAATCCGAGTCCGGGTTATGCGAAGCTCGGGGTTTTATCCCTGATAACTGATCCGCAGGGTGTACAAACCCGCTTCAGTTATGAAGGAAACTATGGCGCTTTCCGGGATAGTCGCAAGGACGAGTCCCATCGGGATTATCTTCATCCTGTAGGCGGTTTGCGTGTTTCCTCTGTTGAAAGTTATGACCCTCATACAAACCGTCGGATCAGGAAGAGTTATAAATATGGCCTGACCATTCCGAACGTTCCGAATTATGAACCTGTCTGGGGTGGTGGCGCTATCAGGCACATAGTGACGCAGCGTGATTATCAGTCGGATGGGATTGCCATCTATAGAGATCCTGCAACCAATGCGGAATGGAAAGAGGAACTGACGATTTATGGTTCCATGCCTGTCTCCAATATTACGTTGCATGACGGTAGTGCTGTCATGTATAATGTGGTGTCAGAGCAGACCCGGGGGGATGACGGTACCCAAACCACTACCATGTACTATTATGATGTGAAACGTCATGCTTTTGAAGACCTGTTGGTATGGGACGATAGTGATCCTTCCGGTTCCGTGAAACAATTTGTAGATGAATCTATTACCGAAAAGACAGAAGCTTTGGTGCGTCGTAAACCCTACTATTCACATGATCCTTCCGGAGATTTCATCTATGGTAAAAGCAATCAGCTGTATGGTGCTTTGCTTCGCACGGAATATTACCGTGGCAGTGAACTGGTTTCAGTCGTGGAGAATAATTACTCAGCAAAGAAGATTGAAAACCAGCAAATACAGATATTGGTACCCGAACGGCATATTGTCACAGGTTGGAAAGAGTTTGAGGAGAGTGGTTACTCCGGTAAATATTCTGTCTTTACCACTCACCGCGAAAATTTGGATATAGACACGTACCGGCAGTTGGATAAGGAAGTTACCAAGCGATATTATACCTCCGGAGGTAAGCGGCATGTTTTTTCCACCGAGAAACGGTATGCGTATGATTACGACTTTCTTGATCCCGGTTTTTCCTTAAAGCCCCGGCGGGTGGAAACCATGCGTAGCGACAGTACAGCGGTGGTGGATACCTATGACTATCTGCTCAATTATCCCGCTATTCTTTCCTACCATAAGCATACGGAGGGAGAAAACAACCGGGAAAGCCGTATTCTTTTTAACGCCGACAGTTGCCTTCCACAGAAAGTGCAGTCGCGTACGGACAAGCAGGCGGACTTTCGGGACGAAGTGGTTTACCGCCGCTATGACGCATCCGGCAACGCTGTCGAGATAGCTGGAAAGGATGGAACTCCCGTCAGTTTCCTCTGGAGTTATAACAACTGTTTTCCCATTGCGAGAATAGAGAATGCGACAATCGATGAGGTATGCGCAGCTCTGGAGATTGAGTCGGCCGATGAATGGACATACGATAGTGTCCCGGATTCCGATGTACGGGTCAGAATCGGCTCTTTAAGAGAGAAACTTCCCGATGCACGCGTTACTACCTACGAATACGTTTCTCTGCACGGTGTGACGGCAATTACCGATCCTAACGGTGTCACCACCCGCTTCGATTATGATAATTACAGCCGACTGACCGGCAGCTATTATCTGGATGAAAACGCCCGTAAAGTAATGCTGCAGAAGTATGTTTATCATTTCGGAAAATAAAAGGAATACAGGAAAACTGGATAATTTAAAAACTGACAAAACTGGAAATTATGATACGAAAATTATTCTTATTGATATTATTTGCGACTTGTTCGTACAGCCTGTTCGGGCAGTCTTCATTCTATCATCGCATGGAAACGGCGATAGATATCGGAACTTATGACAGTGAGTTCTTTTATGAGGGAACATTTGACACGCGTAAGTTCTCAAACGACTATGTGCTACCTTCACATGAAGAGCCCGATTATTCGTTTGGTAACGACATATTCCTCAAGTTGACACTAACACGTTCTATGGATATAGTGATTGGAGCAAGAGGGGATTCCGAGGTAAGCATTTATGCCCATGTGCTGGATGTTTCTGGAAATGAAGTGGACCGTCTTGATTTGGGTAATGCCGATTTATATATATCCTTGCTTCCTGGAACATATTATATCGTTGCGGAATCAATTGAATATGGTTCAGGCAAAGTAGTGGATGAGGGGCTTCTCTCTTTGTTTGTTAATATAGAGGAGCGTGAGATAGGCGAGGATTTCTATTACCCGATGGATCTTGGCACCTTTGGCAGTGAGTTCACCGTTTCGCATACGGATAACATTACAGATTACATATCTGATTATGAGCCGGGTGCCGACAATCATGACGACTATCATGACATGGTGTATTGCTTCACTCTACAGTCTCCTGTCCGTCTGACACTGGAGAACAGTTCGAAGTCCTGTCATACCTTGTTGAAACGTTGGGAGGACGACGTGGTGGAACCGATATACGCTGCCTCGGAAAATCTGATGTATTATGATTTGGAACCGGGCATTTATTATATCCATACCTGGGCACTTGGCTGGGGATATACTTGGCAGACCGTTTCCCTCACGGGTAGTCCTATTCCGGCGGGGAGCAGTTTTTCTTCTCCTATTGATATTGTAGGTGAATATTATGGCACAGCTTTTTACTACGACCATACGTTTGATACTTCTGTCTTTGTAGGCAGCAAAATGTCGTTCAAAGCGGGAAGCGAAGTTTATTATCGTGTTACTTTTACGCAACCGATAAGTTTGGATGTCTGTAACTGTGATTCGGAGGTGAACGACACCTACTTGATGGTGTACTCTTTGAATCAGGAATTGCTGTATGTCAATGATGTTGCCTGGGGCCGTGGAGCATGTGACAACGGAGAACATGCTTACCTTCAGATTCCTTATCTTTCTCCGGGCACGTACTACATTGTCGTGGATGGTTCTACAAATGGAAAAATAAATTTGTTTATAAATGGAGTGCTGTCTGGCCCTGTAGGAGACGATCCTGATACAGCTATTGATGCAGGCACATACGGCCTTCTGTTTACAGATACACGGGACACGTCTCTTTATGGCGACCGCACCAGCGGTTTTATATCCGGCTGTACTCCTTTTAATGATGTGTTTTACAAATTCACATTGACCTCTCCGATGGATTTGCGGGTCAGCCATTGCGGTTCTGTATTGTCTGAAACGCATCTTGGTCTGCTTGATTCCACTCGTTCCATGCTTTATTCAAGCGCCGACTCTTGCGAAATAAAAGTGGACAGCCTTCCTGCCGGCACATATTATATTGTTTCCGAGGGAAATAGTGCGAATGGCTTTATTACTACTAATCTTGAGACACTTGTGTCTCAAGATTCGCTGTCTCCTACATCTACCCAACCGTATGTACTTTCGTACGTTCCGACAGTTGCTACGGATGATGTCCTTTCTTTAGCGGATGATGAAGTCCGCCATGAAATTCAGTATTACGATCATTTCGGTAACCCTACGGTCAAGGTTCAGCACGGCTTTTCCCCATTGGGGCATGACCTGATCACATTGCAGGACTACGATGCCTTGAACCGGGCCAGCAAACTCTGGCTTCCTGTGGCGTATGGTAGCAGTGACGGATCTTATGTGAATCCCGGCAAATTGTCGCAAACCGCCCGTTCCTTTTCTCTTTACGGCATGGATTCACATCCCTACAGTCTTACTGTGTATGACGGCTCCGCACTGAACGAGGTGGTGGAGGAATATGGTCCCGGCAAGAGCTGGCATACTACGGGCCGTTCGGTGAAGAATGACCGCATGACGAACGTTTTAGCATCCGTCCGTCTTTATGGCGTGGATGAAAATTTCTTGCTTACAATGTCCGGCCTTTATTCTTCGTGCACGCTGGATGCTGTCCGTACTACCGATGAGGACGGAAATGTAACTTACGGGTTCAAGGACAAAACCGGTCGAACGCTTCTGACCCGGCAGATGAACGGTGGCGAAGCTCATGATACCTATACGGTATATGACAATTACGGTAATGTCCGCTTCGTACTTCCTCCGCTGGCTGCGGATAGTTTGACGGCAATACAGTCATACGCTGAAAGCCATCCTGTTTTGCAGAAGTATGCTTACATCTATCATTATGACAAGTATAATCGTTGTATCTATAAGAAACTCCCCGGCTGTGACCCTGTTTACACGATTTATGACGCTGCCGACCGACCTGTTTTTACTCAAGACGGTGAACAGCGTGAGCGAAACGAGTGGTCTTTCAGTATTCCCGACGGGTTTGGCCGTGTTGTATTGAGCGGCATTTGCAAGAATCAACCGGCTTATGGTGCGGAGTCCACCCCTCTCGACACTGTTGTTGTAAAAGCCGTTTGGGCGAATGAGGAGAATCCGTTGAAAGGTTACCGGTTGGAAGGTATAACCTTAAGTTCCCCGACTGTCTTGTCGGTCAGTTATTACGATTCCTACGACTTCCTTGGTAAAAACGGTATTCCTGATGACGCAACGACAGCTTACAGCGAAACAGCCGGTTATGGCAAACGTTATGGAGATGATTGCAAAGGGCAACAAACCGGAAGCTTGACCGCCCTTTTTACTGACAGGGAATATACAGGCTTCATCTACTCGGCATTATACTATGACGACCGCTACCGCGTTATCCAACGTAAGGGCAATAACGGGCAGCACGGTACTGAATCCGTTTATACGGCTTACAACTTCGAGGGTAGCCCAACGAAAGAGAAACATGTGCACATCGTTCCCGGACAGGCGTCGGTTACCGAGGTTCATACTTATACCTACGACCTTGCGAACCGCCTGTTGAAGAGCGTTTATCAATTGAATGACAAGGATTCTATCACTTTGGTTGACAATATTTACGACGAGGTCGGTCGTCTGTTTGTAGACAGGCGCAACGGTGTTCCTGAATTGCGTACAAATTACAGCTACAATCTCCGTTCTTGGCTGAAAGGAGTCAGCAGCCCGTTATTCAGCCAGACTTTGAACTATCAGGAGACTATTAATGATATTTCCCCTTGCTATAATGGTAATATCAGCAGTCTGTTTTGGCGTACGGCACAGAATAATGCTTCAAATGCATTGATTAGTTCTCCTGAAAAAGGCTATAGTTTTACCTATGACGGCCTTTCCCGCCTGAAAGACGCTGTATATGGTGAAGGTGCAAGCCTGAATCAAAACCGTAACCGTTTCAACGAACAGATAACCGGCTATGACAAAATGGGTAATATTCTGGGTCTGCTTCGTTACGGTCAAACGGGTACGGATTCTTACGGTCTGATTGACAACCTGAATCTGACCTACAATGGCAATCAGCTAGAGTCCGTTTATGACAATGCCACCAACTCCGTATTTGGCAATGGTATGGAGTTTAAGGATGTAGTCCATGAGACTGTCGAGTATGCTTATGATAAAAATGGTAACCTGACTAAAGATTTAAACAAGAATATAACTGAAATTCAATATAATATCTTAAATTTGCCTAGTCACATTCGTTTTGCTGGCGGGAGTAGTATTGTCTATGAATATGCTGCAGACGGTAGTAAAATCCGTACCACGCATACTATAAATGATAACGTCACGTCTACTGTTTATTGTGGCAATGCGGTCTATGAGAACGGCAGTTTGAAGATATTGCTGAATGAGTCTGGTTATTATAGTTTCCAAGATAACAGGTTCCACTTTTACATTAAAGATCATCAGGGAAATGTCCGTGTAGTTGCTGATGAAACCGGTAAAGTTGATGAAGTGAATGATTATTATCCTTTTGGTGGTTTGATGTCTAATGCATGTAATAACACACAGCCTTATAAATATAATGGTAAAGAGTTGGATCGGAAAGGCGGACTGGATTGGTATGATTATGGGGCAAGATATTATGATCCTCTAATAGGTATGTTTTTGTCAGTTGATCCTCTATCTGAAAACTTCTATTCTGTTAATCCTTATGCTTATTGTTTGAGTAATCCTTTTAATCGTATTGACCCGACAGGAATGTCTTCACGTTATAATTGGAAAACTAAAAGATATGAGGATGAAGATGGCAATGAAGTTTCTTGGGAAGAAGTACGGGCTGAATATCAATTAGATGGAATGTCTTCTCCTGCTGTTGATGGTCTTAATGATTGGGGACTTTCTAATGAGACTGATGATGGAGGAAATGTTGATGCAATCAGTGGTGCAGCTCCTAAGGTAACATCTCTTAAGATAATAGAACCTAATGCCACTACTGTCATACCTGTAGTGATGCCATGGAAATCTCTGGCAGGAGAGGCTTTCGGAAATATTATTTCTAGATTTATAGGACCTGCATTTTTAATTTTCACTTTACAAGGTGATTCTTCACCAGCGTATGTTAAGGAAGCAAAAGATAGTAGCAATAATGAGAAACATGGTGATGGAGGAAGAACATTAAGTAAGGATGAAAAGAGAATCAAGGATTTAAAACAAAAAATAGATCGTTCGCCCAATAAGAAAGAGAAACAAGCATTAAAAAAGAAATTGCAAAATATTAAAAGAAATGGAGAGAAACAACGTGAAGGAGAAGAACATAGTAGAACAAGGAAAAGGTAAGATAAAACTTATATATGTTTTGAATAAGGGAATAGTGGCACGAAATAATGTTGGTGATATTATGTTCTTTCAGTTTGGACAGAATATAACCCCTTATTTGGTTCTACCTTATGATTATATGGAGGCAGATCCCGAGTATCCGGAATGTACGGAAGTGTATTCGTTTTTTAATGAAGGTTTTGCGTTTTGGGTAAGCAAGAAAGATCGGGATGTTCTTTATAAAATGGTTTGTATGTCTAGCTTTATTTTTGAAGGATATGAGTTGATAGGGATGGAATATGATAAGTTTATAAGTTTAAAACTGCTATATCCTGATTATGTTCAATATGATAGTGAATATCCGGGTAGTAATATAAATTTTAGGCATTATACTATATATTATTTCTGTAAATATCAATTTGTATTTTATGTATGGCGAGGAAAAATTAGGAGAGTGTATTTGAAAGACCGTTTTTTTAGAAACAAAACTTACTATATGAGAAATTTTGATGTTGTGAAATATGAAGAATGAGAATTTTATTGGATAATAAAGAACTAATTCTTTACTTGTAATTATCAACTCCTGCATGAACATTGCTCTTGTTTTTGCAGGAGCTTTTCTGCCATGACGATCGGATCCTCGTCCCATGGTAACGACATTTACTTGCACCTATCGTCAGACAACCTGATCACGAAAGAGACGGAATGGCACAGCCTGTCGGAGATGGAGGTAAATCTGGACGAGTTCTTCTGACCCGGCAGATGAACGGTGGCGAAGCTCATGATACCTATACGGTATATGACAATTACGGTAATGTCCGCTTCGTACTTCCTCCGCTGGCTGCGGATAGTTTGACGGCAATACAGTCATACGCTGAAAGCCATCCTGTTTTGCAGAAGTATGCTTACATCTATCATTATGACAAGTATAATCGTTGTATCTATAAGAAACTCCCCGGCTGTGACCCTGTTTACACGATTTATGACGCTGCCGACCGACCTGTTTTTACTCAAGACGGTGAACAGCGTGAGCGAAACGAGTGGTCTTTCAGTATTCCCGACGGGTTTGGCCGTGTTGTATTGAGCGGCATTTGCAAGAATCAACCGGCTTATGGTGCGGAGTCCACCCCTCTCGACACTGTTGTTGTAAAAGCCGTTTGGGCGAATGAGGAGAATCCGTTGAAAGGTTACCGGTTGGAAGGTATAACCTTAAGTTCCCCGACTGTCTTGTCGGTCAGTTATTACGATTCCTACGACTTCCTTGGTAAAAACGGTATTCCTGATGACGCAACGACAGCTTACAGCGAAACAGCCGGTTATGGCAAACGTTATGGAGATGATTGCAAAGGGCAACAAACCGGAAGCTTGACCGCCCTTTTTACTGACAGGGAATATACAGGCTTCATCTACTCGGCATTATACTATGACGACCGCTACCGCGTTATCCAACGTAAGGGCAATAACGGGCAGCACGGTACTGAATCCGTTTATACGGCTTACAACTTCGAGGGTAGCCCAACGAAAGAGAAACATGTGCACATCGTTCCCGGACAGGCGTCGGTTACCGAGGTTCATACTTATACCTACGACCTTGCGAACCGCCTGTTGAAGAGCGTTTATCAATTGAATGACAAGGATTCTATCACTTTGGTTGACAATATTTACGACGAGGTCGGTCGTCTGTTTGTAGACAGGCGCAACGGTGTTCCTGAATTGCGTACAAATTACAGCTACAATCTCCGTTCTTGGCTGAAAGGAGTCAGCAGCCCGTTATTCAGCCAGACTTTGAACTATCAGGAGACTATTAATGATATTTCCCCTTGCTATAATGGTAATATCAGCAGTCTGTTTTGGCGTACGGCACAGAATAATGCTTCAAATGCATTGATTAGTTCTCCTGAAAAAGGCTATAGTTTTACCTATGACGGCCTTTCCCGCCTGAAAGACGCTGTATATGGTGAAGGTGCAAGCCTGAATCAAAACCGTAACCGTTTCAACGAACAGATAACCGGCTATGACAAAATGGGTAATATTCTGGGTCTGCTTCGTTACGGTCAAACGGGTACGGATTCTTACGGTCTGATTGACAACCTGAATCTGACCTACAATGGCAATCAACTAGAGTCCGTTTATGACAATGCCACCAACTGCGTATTTGGCAATGGTATGGAATTTAAGGATAATGCCGATGAGGCGGTAGAGTATGAATATGATAAAAACGGCAATCTGACTAAAGATTTAAACAAAAATATAAGTGGAATTCAATATAATATCTTAAATTTGCCTAGTCACATTAGCTTTGCTGACGGAAGTAGTATTGAATATGAATATGCGGCAGATGGCAGTAAAGTCCGTACTACGCATACTATAAACAATAACGTCACGTCCACTGTTTATTGTGGCAATGCGATCTATGAGAACGGCAGTTTGAAGATGTTGCTGAATGAAGTTGGTTATTATAGCTTCCAAGATAACAAGTTCCACTTTTACATTAAAGATCATCAGGGAAATATCCGTATAGTTGCTGATGAAGCCGGTAAAGTCGATGAAGTGAATGATTATTATCCTCTTGGCGGTTTGATGTCTAATGTATGCAATAATGTGCAGCCTTATAAGTATAATGGTAAAGAGCTGGATCGGAAAGGCGGATTGAATTGGTATGATTATGGGGCGAGACATTATGATGCGATGATTGGACGTTGGCACGTGGTGGATTCGATGGCGGAGAAATATTATGGTTGGAGTCCGTATACGTATTGTTTGGCAAATCCGATAAAATATGTAGATATTATTGGTGCTTTTACATCTCCTTATTACACAGAGGATGGTCAATTTTTGGGCGTAGATGAAAATGGGTTTACAGGTAATATTTACATTACAGATGAGGAAGTTTTTGAAAAGTATTCTAAAAACGGAATTGCTAATTCAAAAGATATTCAGAAAGATATGAATACTATTTTAATGAAAGATAAACTTTTAACTTCAGCAGCTGAATCTCATATATATACAGATATACTAAAGAAAAGCACGGATGCAAAACTTGATGTGTCGCAACTTTATAACGGTGAAGTGTCAATTGTGGAAGATGTGGTGAAGAGAAAAGATGAGGTTGTAGGGGTAGGATATAATAATCCAGAAGGGCATAGAAATGCTCCTAAGTACAGTCAATCGTATGTTGATGGAAAAATTAGAGTAACTGTAGCACAAGGTTCTAATCAGCATGATTTATATACAGTAGAAAGTGTGCAAAACTATTTAGGGGTGCATGAGTATTATGGTCATGGAATCAACAATTGGAGTCAAAAGGATACACATTGGAAATGTTATAATGCTCAAATGAATCATCCAACTTTTAGTAAATTACCTAAAGATCAACAATATGAAATCAAAACAAGAAAATATCACTATTATATCAATCGTAATCGTTAGGCGATTTATATGTTTTTTCGGTATAGCGATAATATTTGTGCTCAATGGGTATGCTCAAATAAACGAGTTGTCAATAGAATTGGAAATAGTAAGTATCAGTAAAGGAGATTATCATCCGAGTCCTCAAGAGTTGGTTAAAGGAGATACTTTTCCAAAACGAATTGATTTTGAATTCATTGTATATAACAATAGTAATAAAATGCTTATGATTGGCTCAAATACTCGTTGTTATTATCATTTTGATGGAAAAGATACTAACTGTGAAGAAATAGGACGTTTCTTAATGATAAATGGTATGGATACTATTCCTCTTTATACGGACAGGTATTATTTGCATCCTAACCCGCATTCTGGCGTAAAAGCGATTTGGGGAATTATAGAAAGTTCAAAGGATTCTAAGACTTGTCCCATATTTACTCCATTTCTTAGGCGTTGGACTAATGTGGGCAACGATAACATTAAAGAACTTTATAACTATTTGAAATCTTCTCGTTTTGTATATGTTCCAATACTAGCAGATTATCAAAGAGCACTTAATAAAATTAACAATAAATCAATAATTGACTGTATTATTTATCCTCGTAATACACTTGAGGTGAAAAAGAAAGAGCCTTTTTCTGTTTTTGTTGGTTATTCAGAGGAGAAGGATCATGACTATATTTATCCTTCAGAAGATAAATAAAAACGAGATATTAGGAGTATGGTATTTTATCTAGATTATTGTCTTACCCTGATATAGGTTGACTATTTTGTAATCTCATTTGGTTGTTACCCTGATATGGAACTAGAAATTATTCTGTGTCAGGGTATTTTTTACATAAATGCGGAAATGAAAAGTTGTTTTCTCAATGTAATATCTTAAATTTGCCTAGTCACATTACGTTTGGCAATGACTATAGTATTGAATAGAAATATGTAGTAGGCAGGGAAATCTATGTGTGATGTAACTTGCTGAAATTGAAGTACAGTGATTTGACGGTTGATATGAGTGCTGTAGAACTATATGTGAGAGATAAACAAGGTAAGCTAATTAAAGATGTGTGTAACACGAGTGTTATAAATGGATTAAGAGGATATAACAGCATTGGCTGTAAATAATGTAAGTAAGGCTATAATGTACTTGGACTGCCTATAATATAACGATGTTACAACTTGTGAGGAATAGTAAAGTTAATCAGTGCTATTTTGAGGTTGATGTATAGGTTTAAAAAATAATTGATTATGAAAAAGTATTTTATGCTAATAGTGTTATTGATTGGAGTACTATCATGCAGAATAGATAAGGCTGGTAGTTATGAGATGAAAGTGTTTAATGAGATTTTTGATAACTTGGTTGAGGAGATGGGAGCATTAAGTAGTTTTGAAATTCCTCCTCCAATACCATTTCTTGATAACAACAATCCAATAGCGTATGACACTGTTGGATATGATAAAAAGATTGTTGAGATTGAGAGAAAAAATAGAAAAATGAGAGATACGACCTTTGTTATTGCTGTTTTTGATACTCTATTCACTTGTTGTAATCTAAATTTAGATGTTGAATATATCGGAAAACAATTAATAGAGCCGGATTATACCGAGGCACTTAACTCTATGAATAAACAATCAATACAAAGTCGTCCACTGGATTTGTCTGAAATAGAGAATAGAAAACGGTTCATATTGAAATACACTTCAGAGTTTCCCGAAGGATTTAAGATATGGGAAAGAGAAAACTATAATTTTCTTTTTTCAGGAATATTGAGAATGTCGAGGATATACTTTGATAAAGAAAAGCGAGTTGGACTTTTTTATTGTTCTTATGCTTGTGGGCGGCTTTGCGGAGAGGAAACAATTATATGTATTCGCAAAATTAATAAAAAATGGATCATTGAAAAAGTAGTAGAGCTGGGTGTATCGTAATAGTTATCTCTATAAAGAACCATTATGAAGATTATGGTTGCAAATTATCTGGAAATTCAGCTAAGAATCAATGAAATGTGTCTTATTTCAGTAAACAGGAGAACGATTTTGTTGCATATAATATATCATGTACTAATCCTGTATTTGGTAATGGTTTGTAACTCAAGAACAATGTCAATGAATCAGATAAAGATGATAAAATAGCAATCTGGCTAACGATTTAAACAAGGAGATATTTGGAGTTTGATATATAATTGTTTAAATTTGTCTAATAAGATGCAGTTTGAAAATGATGACAGTATTTTTTTATGATGCAGATGTAACTAAGGCTTGGTGTTGTATATCTAACAAGTATGGCTCTGTATCTCTTTTGATGATTGGATGGCTGATGTATATAGAATTGTATACAAAATAACCACAGATGATTTAAAGTCAAATAATGAGTTAATATGAAAATAATAATAAAATTAATACCATATTATTGGATTATTCAAGGTCTATTAATTGCGATAACTATTCGAGGATTGGGTAGCTTACCATTTATTGGATGCATATTATTGATAGTTTGTACTATATTACATCAAAAAGTAAATGCTAAATACACAAAAGTGTTTTCAATATTATATATGATATATTCAATTATATTCATAATCATACAGGGGATCGTATTTCTTTTCTTCGGTTTTTATAATATTCATATTTTGATATTAATAGTTGCTATATTGAATGTTGCTTTATCGTTTATACAGTTGAGATATTCTGATAAATAATATATTAAATTAGCGTAGCTACATGTCTACGCGTCAGCAGAACATACAAGAAATAAACTAAATAAGCACCCAAAAGATCAAAAAGAAAAGCTCAAGATAGAGGTGGTGAAAAAGGAGATGTGCGAAGAACTAGATATAAATAGTAAGGTATGGAAAAAGGAAAATTGTATTCGTTTGAAATAAAAGGTTGGAAAGAACCTATATGCGGAATCGTTGAGGCATTTAGTGTTGATTGGATATTAATAAAATGGATTATTAATGATTTTCTGTTTGATGGATATTCTGTGATTCAGAGGAGGCATATAAAGAAATGCTTTCAAGATGAGAATCTCTTATTTAAAGAATCTGTATTACGAGCAAAAGGTGTAATGGATATTCCTACTCCAGAAATTCCTATAGATAGCAAAAGTGCACCTCTTAAATGGTTTTGTGATAATATGAATATCGTTCTTGTATCTCCTATAGATGAATCAGTCTGTGATGTGGGAAAAATAACGAAAGTTTTAAATAGAGTTTTTTATCTTAAAACGATGGATTGTGAGGGAAAATGGGATAATGTTTATGATAATTGTTTACTAAGTGAAATTGTGTCATTTAGTATTGATACTGATTATGTGAAGTCTCTATTGATTTACAGTCTGAAATTTGAAAAATAGGAATTGATTAAAGTTTTTATTTTATGGAAAATAAGAGACTATATACTATTTACATTAAAAACTGGAAGGATCCCATATCGGGAATAATAGAATCATCTTCCAATTATTGGGTATTAATAAAAAGGATACCTAATGATTACATATTGGATGGGTTTGCATTTATTCAAAAATGTCATATAGAATCATACAAACGCACAGAGGAAGATCGTTTTAAAGAGAAAATATTGATAGCTAAAGGGATTATGGACATACCAGTCCCAGAATTCTCTATATCTAATAGGTTGGATCTTTTGAATAGGCTCAATGCTCTGCAATGTGTTGTTGAAATTCAAACAGATCTGGAATCCTCTTTTTTTATTGGAAAGCTAGAAGAGGTGAAAACCTCCATTTTTCGATGGAAATCAATGGATAATCGAGGAAAATGGGAAAATGATCTTCGTCAATTGCGAGTTAGAGATATTGTTTCTATTAACGTAAATACTGATTATGTCACTTCATTAGTGGCCTATAATCAATCTCTTTAAAGTCAAAGATAGAGTTGTCCTGATACGAGCTGTTAAAACTACTCTTATACTGTACCAGAGACAACTCTTCTATTAAAAGTCCTTAACAAAACCCCAATCCATCACTTTTTATTTGTTTCTTTGCACCAAATTCGGGTATAGTGTTGTCTTGTCATTCGAGGCAGCACTTAATTTTGCTTAGATAGTTAATGGAGAAACTCAGTATAAATGCTTGTCCGGTGTGTGGCGGTGCGCACTTGAAACGCGTCATGACTTGTACGGATTTTTATGCTTCGGGCGAACAGTTTGAACTGTATTCGTGTGAGGACTGTGGATTTACATTCACACAAGGAGTCCCCGTGGAAGCAGAGATAGGCAAGTATTATGAGACTCCCGACTATATCTCTCACACTGATACGCGCAAAGGCGCGATGAATAATATCTACCATTATGTACGTTCCTATATGCTGGGCCGCAAAGCGCGCCTGGTAGCTAAGGAAGCGCATCGTAAAACAGGGCGTTTGCTTGATATAGGTACGGGAACCGGTTACTTTTCCGACACGATGGTTCGCCGGGGCTGGAAAGTGGAGGCGGTGGAGAAAAGTCCGCAGGCACGTGAGTTTGCGAAGTTGCATTTCGATCTGGATGTAAAGCCCGAATCGGCTCTGAAAGAGTTTGCTCCCGGCAGTTTTGATGTCATCACCCTTTGGCATGTGATGGAACATCTGGAACACCTTGGTGAAGTGTGGCAGCGACTTCATGAGTTGCTGACAGAAAAAGGAGTATTGATTGTAGCCGTACCCAACTGCTCTTCTTATGATGCTCAACGCTATGGCGAGTATTGGGCGGCATACGACGTTCCCCGTCATCTCTGGCATTTCACTCCGGGCACTATACAACAACTGGCTTCCCGTCATGGCTTTATCATGGCGGCGCGTCATCCGATGCCGTTCGATGCGTTCTACGTATCCATGTTGAGCGAAAAACATCGTGGCAGTTCGTGCAGTTTCCTGAAAGGGATGTTTGCCGGAACGTTAGCATGGTTTAATGCTTTAGGACGGAAAGAACGCAGTAGTTCCATGATTTATGTATTCCGAAAAAAGAGATAACGCATGGGAAATCAAAACAAATATAAGTCAGGTTCAATCTTCGACATGCAGTTCATCACGTCGAGTATCAGTACGACACTGGTGTTGCTGCTGTTAGGACTGGTTGTCTTTTTCGTATTGACGGCGCACAATCTTTCCGTATATGTCCGCGAGAATATCAGTTTCTCCGTTCTTATCAGTGACGACATGAAAGAAGCGGATATACTGAAACTTCAGAAGAAACTGAATCAGGAACCTTTCGTGAAACAATCCGAATACATCTCTAAAAAACAAGCATTGAAAGAGCAGACGGAGGCAATGGGAACTGACCCGGAAGAATTCCTGGGCTATAACCCCTTTACCGCTTCCATCGAAATCAAGCTTCATTCCGACTATGCCAATTCCGACAGCATCGCGAAGATAGAGAAAATGATTAAAAAGAACACCAATATTCAAGACGTGCTCTATCGAAAGGAACTGATTGACGCTGTGAATGATAACATTCGAAATATCAGCCTGGTGCTACTCGCTCTGGCAGTGGTGCTCACTTTTATTTCTTTTGCTCTGATAAACAATACAATAAGGCTGGCCATCTACTCGAAACGCTTCCTCATTCATACAATGAAACTGGTAGGGGCGAGTTGGGGATTCATCCGAGGACCATTCCTCCGAAAGAATGTATGGAGCGGAATACTGGCAGCCATTGTTGCCGATTCCGTATTGATGGGAACCGCCTATTGGGCGGTGACGTACGAGCAGGAATTGCTTCAGGTCATCACGCCTGAAGTCATGTTGATTGTCTGTGCAAGCGTATTGGTATTTGGAATTGTAATAACGTGGCTATGTGCCTATTTCTCGATGAATAAATACTTGAGAATGAAAGCAAACAGCCTGTACTATATTTAGCGGATGGCGATCGGCTGATTGCAAACCTGTGTTTGTGTGTGGTTAGCATCCGTAACGCCCGGCTGATAGATTAAGGGAATGATTGTAATTAGTAATTTGTAATTAAATAAACTATGTCTGACAAGCAGAAATTTGCCTTTGATAAAGTGAACTTTATCTTGCTCGCGATAGGGATGGCGATTGTTATTATCGGCTTTCTATTGATGACGGGACCTACATCGTCCGAAACCTCTTTTGAACCCGATATTTTCAGTGTACGCAGAATCAAGGTAGCGCCGGTCGTTTGCCTGTTTGGTTTCTTGTCTATGATATATGCCGTGTTGCGTAAACCTAAAACAAAAGTAGAACAATAAAGAAATATGAGTTGGTTAGAAGCATTAATCCTTGGGCTGATTCAGGGGTTGACAGAGTACTTGCCTGTAAGCAGTAGTGGTCATTTGGCCATTGGGGCGGCATTGTTTGGGATACAGGGGGAGGAGAATCTGGCATTCACGATTGTGGTACATGTAGCTACGGTGTGTAGTACATTGGTGATTCTGTGGAAGGAGATAGACTGGATTTTCCGCGGCTTGTTCAAGTTCAGGATGAATGATGAGACGCGATATGTCATCAACATATTGATTTCAATGATCCCGATTGGTATCGTAGGAGTGTTCTTTAAGGATTATGTGGAGACGATTTTCGGTTCGGGACTGCTGATTGTGGGCTGTATGTTGTTGTTGACTGCCGCCCTGCTGACTTTCTCTTATTACTATAAGCCGCGTCAGAAAGAAAAAATCTCGATGAAGGATGCTTTGATTATCGGTATCGCACAAGCTTGCGCGGTTATGCCGGGGTTATCCCGTTCGGGGTCTACCATTGCTACGGGGCTTCTGTTGGGTGACAACAAGGCGAAATTGGCACAATTTTCTTTCCTGATGGTTATTCCGCCTATCTTGGGGGAAGCGTTACTCGATGGAATGAAGATGATGAATGGCGAAGATGTGGTAGGTGATATTCCTGCGTTGTCGCTGATTGTCGGTTTTCTGGCTGCTTTCGTGGCGGGTTGCCTGGCTTGTAAGTGGATGATTAATGTGGTGAAGAAAGGAAAACTGATCTATTTCGCTATTTATTGCGCGATAGCAGGGTTGGTAACGATTATATTGAGCTGATGAATTTTAAAAAAGGAGAAGTACTGTTTTTCAATAAACCTCTTGGCTGGACTTCATTTAAGGTAGTAGGGCACGCCCGCTATCATATTTGCCGTCGGATCGGAGTGAAAAAACTAAAAGTCGGCCATGCCGGAACACTGGACCCTCTTGCAACGGGGGTGATGATTGTATGCACAGGCAAGGCAACCAAACGAATAGAAGAGTTTCAATATCACACGAAGGAGTACGTCGCAACGTTGCGTTTGGGTGCTACTACCCCGTCATACGATTTGGAACATGAGATAGATGCCACCTACCCTACCGAGCATATCACAAGGGAGCTGGTGGAAGAAGTGTTGACGCGCTTTATCGGTGCCATCGATCAGGTGCCTCCTGCTTTCTCTGCCTGTATGGTAGATGGTAAACGTGCCTACGAACTGGCCCGGAAAGGCGAAGAAGTCGAACTAAAAGCAAAACAGCTTGTTATCGACGAGATTGAATTGCTGGAATGTCGCCTGGACGATCCGGAACCGATGATTCAAATCCGTGTCGTATGCAGCAAAGGAACATATATTCGTGCTCTGGCGCGTGATATTGGTGAAGCGCTCCATAGTGGAGCCCATCTGACAGGATTGATCCGCACCCGTGTAGGTGACGTCCGGTTGGAAGACTGCCTGAACCCCGAACACTTTAAAGAGTGGATTGACGGACAGGAAATAGAAAATGAGGAAGAAAATAATTAACGTAATAAGGAATAGATATGAAATTATCACAATTCAAATTTAAGTTACCCGAGGATAAGATCGCTCTACATCCTATGAAATATAGGGATGAGTCTCGTTTGATGGTATTGCATCGTAATACAGGTAAGATTGAGCACAAGATGTTCAAAGATGTGTTGGACTACTTTGATGATAAAGATGTGTTTATATTCAACGATACGAAGGTATTCCCTGCCCGTTTGTATGGTAACAAGGAAAAGACAGGTGCTCGTATCGAAGTATTCTTGTTGCGTGAGTTGAATGAAGAACTTCGTTTGTGGGACGTATTGGTCGATCCGGCACGTAAGATCCGTATCGGTAACAAACTGTATTTCGGTCCGGATGATTCGATGGTGGCCGAAGTGATTGATAACACCACTTCCCGTGGGCGTACGCTCCGTTTCCTTTATGACGGACCTCATGATGAGTTCAAAAAGGCTTTGTACTCTTTGGGTGAGACTCCCCTTCCCCACTCTATCATCAACCGTCCCGTGGAACCGGAAGATGCTGAACGTTTCCAGTCTATCTTTGCGAAGAACGAAGGTGCGGTGACTGCTCCGACTGCTAGTTTGCACTTCAGCCGTGAGTTGATGAAACGTTTGGAAATCAAAGGTATAGATTTTGCATATATCACTTTGCACGCTGGTTTGGGTAACTTCCGCGACATTGACGTAGAAGACTTGACAAAGCATAAGATGGATTCGGAACAAATGTTTGTAAACGAAATGGCGGTGAAAACCGTTAACCGTGCCAAAGATAACGGCAGAAATGTTTGTGCGGTAGGTACGACCGTGATGCGTGCTATTGAAAGCGCAGTCAGCACCGACGGACATTTGAAGGAATTCGAAGGATGGACTAATAAGTTTATCTTCCCTCCGTATGAGTTTACCGTAGCCAATTCAATGATTTCCAATTTCCACATGCCACTTTCTACCCTGCTGATGATTGTAGCTGCATTCGGTGGTTATGACCAGGTGATGGATGCTTACCATGTAGCATTGAAGGAAGGTTACCGTTTCGGCACGTATGGAGATGCAATGCTGATTCTGGACAAATAATGGCAAAAGTATATTTGGGACTCGGCACTAACCTTGGAGATAAAGAACAGAATCTCCGGGATGCCGTGCAAAAAATAGAAGAGCAGGTAGGGAAAGTAGTTTTCCTGTCTGCTTTTTATGTTACTGCCCCTTGGGGCTTTACTTCAGAAAATAGTTTTCTAAATGCGGCCGCTTGTGTAGAGACGGAATTGTCCCCATTGGAGGTATTGCAAGAGACGCAAATGATTGAAAGGGAGCTGGGGCGTACCAAAAAGTCCGTCAACGGAATATATAGCGACCGCCTGATTGATATTGACCTGTTACTTTATGAAGATTTAGTGCTTTCTGTGATTTCTGCTTCCGGAGCAGAGTTAACCCTCCCCCATCCGTTGATGACAGAACGTGACTTCGTTATGAAACCACTGGCGGAAATTGCTCCCGGATTAGTGCATCCGGTACTCGGAAAAACGATGAAAGAGCTTACTTCTTCTTTTTCTCCGCAATAAACACCGGCAAATAGGCGATGCATCCTATCAGTACTGCATACAGCAAATGAATCTCCTGAAACGGCTTGTCGATGAAATGGCAAACAATGGCATAGATAGCAATCGTGAATCCTACATAGAGCGCCAGCACCAAAAGCGTTTTTAATTTCTTATTTAGAATCATTATAAATCTATTTATGTGTTAAATACGTGGCAAAGATACTCATTATCTCCGAAATCTCTTTATCTTTGCAACCGAAATGAAAGTGTGGACAGATTTGAGTAGCTTGCAACCACGGAAAAAAATGCTAAAACACGTCTGATTGACGCCTTTCGGCTTATCCTTTGCAGCACTCGCCTCTCCTACTCTCTCATTCTTAATTCTTATTTTTTAATTCTTAATTTAAGAAAGATGGGATACTTATTTACATCCGAATCGGTGTCAGAAGGACACCCCGACAAGGTAGCCGATCAAATATCGGATGCCGTGCTTGACAAACTGTTGGCTTACGACCCCAGTTCGAAAGTAGCTTGCGAAACACTAGTGACTACCGGACAAGTGGTGCTAGCGGGTGAAGTGAAAACAAAAGCGTACGTTGACCTACAACTCATCGCACGCGAAGTGATTAAGAAAATCGGTTATACCAAAGGAGAGTACATGTTCGAAAGCAACTCTTGTGGTGTACTTTCCGCTATTCATGAGCAAAGCCCCGATATCAACCGTGGTGTAGAGCGTCAGGATCCGATGGAACAGGGTGCAGGCGACCAGGGAATGATGTTTGGTTATGCTACCAATGAAACGGAAAACTACATGCCGCTTTCTCTTGATTTGGCACACCGCATTCTGCAAGTGCTGGCTGACATTCGTCGTGAAGGAAAGGTAATGACTTACCTCCGCCCCGATGCCAAAAGCCAGGTTACTATCGAATATGATGACAACGGAACGCCTGTCCGTATCGATACAATCGTTGTTTCTACACAACATGATGACTTTATCCAACCGGAAGATGACTCTCAAGCTGCTCAACTGAAAGCTGACGAAGAAATGTTGTCTATCATCCGCCGTGATGTGATCGAGATTCTGATGCCTCGTGTAATTGCTTCTATTCATCACGATAAGGTATTGGCACTGTTCAATGATAAAATCATCTATCATGTGAATCCTACTGGAAAATTCGTAATCGGTGGTCCTCACGGAGATACCGGTTTGACCGGTCGTAAGATTATCGTTGATACTTACGGTGGTAAAGGTGCTCACGGTGGTGGTGCTTTCTCCGGAAAAGATCCTAGTAAGGTAGACCGTAGTGCAGCTTATGCAGCACGTCACATCGCAAAGAATATGGTTGCGGCAGGCGTAGCAGACGAAATGCTTGTACAGGTGAGCTATGCTATCGGTGTGGCTCGTCCGATCAATATCTTTGTAGATACTTACGGCCGTTCTCACGTCAACATGACTGATGGCGAGATTGCGCGTGTTATCGACCAATTGTTCGATCTTCGTCCGAAAGCTATCGAGGAACGTCTGAAACTTCGTAATCCTATTTATCAGGAAACAGCCGCTTATGGTCACATGGGACGTGAACCGCAAGTGATAACGAAGAAATTCTTCTCTCGTTACGAAGGAGACAAAACTGTGGAAGTGGAACTCTTTACATGGGAGAAACTCGACTACGTAGATAAAATTAAAGCTGCTTTTGGTCTGTAAAACAGTCTGAAACAGGGCTTAACTTGTTAAGAAAGAGCTGCAATTTCAACTTCCTTTAATGGAAATTGAAGTTGTAGCTCTTGATTTTTAATAAGTTATATTTAAATAAATGTTTTTTGGCTATTAAGTGTGTTTTACCGGAATTTGCTACTTTTGTTCCGTAAAATAAAACAGACTGCTAAATGAAAACAAGATGTTGTTGTTCTAAACGCTATTTATTGGTGTTCTCTATTTTACTTGTCAGCGTAGGTAGCATTTTTATGTCTGTCTCTCTTTCTTCCTGTTCCTCTCCTTCAGTGAAGAATCCATTGTTATTATGCGCTGATTCATTAATGGAGACATGTCCTGACAGTGCCTTATCTATTTTGGAATCAATCACCTATCCACAGAAAATGCCACGTGCCGACCGGGCGCTTTATGCGCTACTGCTCACACAGGCACGGCATAAAAACTATATTGCTTTAGAAGATGATTCGTTGATAAAATCGGCTGTTGACTATTATGGCGATAAGAAGAAAAGTTTGCGTGCTGCGAAAGCTCATTATTACTGGGGAGCTACTTATAGCGAAATGGGGTATACCTCATTTGCTGTAGAAGAGTATCTGACAGCAATTCGATTGATGCCTGTTAGGAATGAATTCTTAGCAATGATTTATGATAATCTTGCAGAATGTTATGAAGAGGATCGTTTGTACAATGTAGCAATAGAAAACTATCGTGCGGCTTATCAGATATTGAAAGGCAAAGATGAACAGACATATCCGATGAGAGGGATTGCGCGTGTGTTTTTATTGCAAAATGAAAAGGATAGTGCATTATATTATTATCAACAAGCTCTTGATTGTGCATTGGCAGATCAAGATTCTAGTTTGATAGGAGCTCTTTATCACGATTTAGCTATGGTTTATAGTGAGAAAAAGGATTATATTCAAGCAGATAAATTTGTGTCGAAAGCAATTCTATTACAGGGGCAGGATGCTATTAATACTTGTTTGTCAAAGGCTCAAATTATGTTGAATCTGAATAAACTAGATTCTGCCAGTTATTTTTTTAGTAAGAACATGGATGAGCTTGATATTTATGGAAAGGCCGTTTGTTATGATGGTATGTATCAGATAGCGAAGAGAAAGGGAGAGTGGAAAACTGCAACAGAGAATATGGATGCTTATAAGATACTTTATGATTCTATGCAGATTATGACTGATAATGAGGAGCTAAACCGCCTTATGGATAAACATCAACTGGAAGAGCATAAAAGATTATTGTCAGAGCATACTAGAACGCTAATTTTTAGTTTGATTACTGCATTTTCTTCTTTAATGATTATATGTGTTTTCTGTTTTATGTGGAACGACAGAAAAAGGAAAAAGCATTATATAGCTCTACAGCATGAATTGACCCAAAAACGAGTGGATACTATGCTGTTAAAAGAAGAAGAGGTTTCTGAATCTAATAAGGAACATATAGATAAGAAAAGATCGGAATTGACCGAACAACAGATTCAATTATGTATATCAGTACTTAAAACAACTGATTGCTACGATCAATTGGAAGCGTTGGAGAGAGCAACTCCTAAACAGTTATTGGTGATGCGTAGCTTGAGGAAGGAAATACGTTCTGATATTTCTAATGCATTTGTTGATGTGATGATGAACTTAAAAGAACGTTATCCTGCTTTAACTGGTGATGATGTGTTTTTTTGTGTTTTTTCATTACTTTGTTGCTCAAAAACTGTTGTAATGGAGTTAATGGATGCCACATCAGATGCTCTTAAAACACGTAAAAATCGCATAAAGAATAAAATGGATGCACAAATTTTTGAGCGTGTGTTTGGCGTTGATAATCAGTGAGATGTGATACGAACTTTTTGCTTGTTTTATTTTTTAATGAATGTCTGTTACCATTGTTACCACATAATAATCGTTTCTTTTGCTTCATCTGTGTATTTTTGAAGCGAAATTTTAAACCCATTTATTATGAAAGCTAAATTCTTACCTTTTTTATTGTTGGCTGTTTTACTTCAAGTGAGTACGTTTTCCTTTGCAGATGAAATGATATCTGCGCGTGAAATCAGATTGAAAAATAAAACTAAGGTACAACATCGGTCTATTCCTATTACTCCTGAAGCTTTTATTGAAAACTCATTATTGTCTATTGATCTTCTTTCTACTGTTCCTACTGTGACTGTTATTATAAAAGATGCAGAAACAGAAGAAGTTGTTTATACTTCTACTGATTTAAATGTAAATAAGGTTTATGTCGATCTTGCTGGTGAGGAAAAAGGTAAATATATCTTGGAAATACAGCTTTCGGAGGAGGCCTTTACCGGAGATTTTGAATTAGAATAAATCTTTGAAATATATATTATTTGCAACTAACATAATGATGATATACCTAAATCATTAACTGATGAAGCCCCGCTGTTGAAATATATGGCGCATTGCTGAAATGGCGATTAGATGACCGAAAGGGGAAAGATCGGTTAATTCTGTCCGTGGGCTTAATAAACCTTGTGAAAGGCGCATAAAGGTATATTGAAACGTAAAATTAAAATCACTTTTTTAAATTGTATGCTGAATACTACTGGTAGGGTGTTCGAATGATTTTATGATTCGAATAATAAAGTTCATTCAGCAACAATTTGATACACCTGTTAGTAGATGAGAAATCTGTGATAGATGTATTCTCTGTGAGAAAGGCTCTTGGACTTCTGAATAAGGAGTCCAAGATTTTTTTTATAGGGATAGATAAATGTAGAGATAAAAATGATCTCTGATTAAGTTGAATGTGAATAACGGAATTTTTTCGTAATTTTGCCTTCTCGATATAATAATGGATAGTGATGAAGATGAATCAGATAAATTCCGTATGTGTATATAGCGCTTCCAGTACCAAGATAGACGCTGTTTATTTCCAAGCAGCCGATACTCTCGGCCGTTTGCTTGCCGAACACCATATTCGTTTGATAAATGGAGCCGGAAGTATTGGTCTGATGCGTTCTGTGGCAGATGCTGTATTGAAAAATGGTGGTGAGGTGACAGGTGTGATTCCTCGTTTTATGGTAGAGCAAAACTGGCATCATACGGGATTGACAGAACTGATTGAAGTAGAGTCCATGCACGAACGCAAGCGGAAGATGGCAGATTTGAGCGATGGCATTATTGCTTTGCCCGGTGGATGCGGTACCCTTGAAGAGCTGTTGGAGATTATTACCTGGAAACAATTGGGATTATATCTCAATCCGATTGTAATCCTCAATATAAACGGATTCTTCGATCCACTCCTCGAAATGCTTGAAAAGGCTATTGATGAGAACTTTATGCGCCGGCAGCATGGCGATATATGGAAAGTGGCGCAGACGCCGGAAGAAGCGGTTCAATTGCTTTATGAAACTCCTGTATGGGACATTTCCATTCGTAAATTTGCAGCGATATGATAGGCGACACACTAAGTTCCCGAAGTGCGGATACGCTGTCCCTTCTCCGGCAGGACCAGACTAGTCCGGCAAAGGCGGATACTGATAGTCTGCAGTTGGCCGATCTTCGTGCTGTGCAAGAAGTTGATTCCGGCTTTGAGGGGACACCTATCTCCTACTCTCCCCGCACGGACGATGCCATTGCGTTGACCTTGTTGGCTTGCTTCTTTCTTTCCTCCATAGCCTTGGCGCGCGGAAAGAGATTTCTCTCCCAACAGGTGAAAGACTTTGTATTGCACCGTGAACGAACGAGTATTTTTGATAGTTCTACGGCAGCCGATGTGCGTTATCTCCTTGTGCTTGTGTTGCAGACTTGTGTCTTGTCGGGTATCACATTTCTCAATTATTTTCATGATACATCTCCTACCTTGATGAACCAGGTATCCCCCCTCCTTTTGCTGGGTATCTATGTTGGATTCTGCCTTGCTTATTTCTTACTAAAATGGCTGATTTACATGTTTCTTGGATGGACGTTTTTTGATAAAAATAAGACAAATATATGGCTGGAATCCTATTCTGCGCTCATATATTATGTCGGATTTGCCCTCTTTCCGTTCGTTCTTTTTCTAGTTTATTTTGATTTAAGTCTCACAAATTTGGTCATAATTGGGTCTATTATTTTAATTTTCACTAAAATATTGATGTTTTATAAGTGGATAAAGCTTTTTTTTCATCAATTTAGCGGGCTTTTCCTATTAATTTTGTACTTTTGCGCTCTTGAAATAGTACCTTGTCTGCTACTCTATCAAGGTATGATTCAAATGAACAATATTTTGCTAATAAAATTTTAGGACGTTGAAAATTAAAAAAGTACTAGTGTCGCAGCCTAAGCCTGCGTCAGAGAAATCTCCCTATTACGACATAGCTGAAAAGTATGGCGTTAAAATAGATTTCCGACCATTTATTAAGGTTGAAAGTCTTTCGGCGAAAGAATTTCGGCAACAGAAAATTTCGATTCTCGACCACACTGCCGTAATATTTACTTCGCGCCATGCTATTGACCATTTTTTCACTTTGTGTACTGAATTGCGCGTGACAATTCCCGAAACGATGAAGTATTTCTGCGTGACGGAAGCTGTTGCATTGTATATTCAGAAATATGTGCAATACCGCAAGCGTAAGATCTTCTTCGGAGCTACCGGAAAGATTGAGGACCTGATACCTTCCATTGTGAAGCATAAAACGGAGAAATATCTCGTTCCGATGTCGGACGTACACAATGACGATGTGAAAAACTTGCTCGACAAGAATAACATTCAGCATACAGAAGCTGTGATGTACCGTACAGTGAGCAACGACTTTACACCGGACGAGGAGTTTGATTATGACATGTTAGTGTTCTTCAGCCCTGCCGGAGTGACTTCATTGAAGAAGAACTTCCCTGATTTTAATCAGAGAGAGATTAAGATCGGAACTTTCGGCTCTACTACCGCACAGGCTGTACGTGACGCAGGTCTCCGTCTGGACCTTGAAGCTCCTACGGTGCAGGCTCCGTCAATGACTGCCGCACTTGACATGTTTATCAGAGAAAACAATAAATAAACAGAGTGGGTATATATACTTTGTGTAAAGCCGAAAGGCTGAATAGTAAAATTTTGATCGGAAAGATGTTTGAAGGCGGCGTTTCGAAGTCGTTTTCCATCTTTCCGATACGCGTTGTATATATGCCTGTCGAGCGGGGAGAGGTTCCTGCTTCTATACTAATCAGTGTATCGAAACGTCGTTTTAAACGAGCGGTGAAACGCAATCGTGTGAAACGTCAGATACGCGAAGCCTACCGGAAGAACAAGTCTCTTCTGGTGGACGAACTGCAACGCCGGGAGCAACGGTTAGCCGTTGCCTTTATCTATCTGTCGGACGAGCTTATTGCAACTTCCGAATTGGAAGAAAAGATGAAAATAGCGCTTGCGCGCATCTCTGAAAAACTATCCTCATGAAACCTCGTAACTCCCGGATATCTGCCCTGTGGGTATTCGTAACGGGAATTTTGAGGAAAGTATTCTCTTTCTTGTTGCTTGTTCCCATCTACTTTTACCGGGTTTGTATTTCGCCTCTTACTCCTCCCTCTTGTCGATTCACGCCAACTTGCTCGGCTTATGCCGTCGAAGCAATTAAGAAACACGGTCCTATAAAGGGGCTTTATCTCGCTGTGCGGCGCATTTTGCGATGCCATCCCTGGGGTGGCTCCGGCTATGATCCCGTACCTTGAAGCAACTAAAATGAGAAATAGAAGATGAAAAAGAATGTGACTGATATTTTGGATATTCATACTCATAAACAGGAGATTGACTCCCAAGGAAAATCCATCATCAATTATCCGCTATTAACGGACTCTCCATTGTATATGCCTTTGGCAAAGAATGCGGAAGTGGCGGTGAGCAGAGGGCTCCTGCTTGAAGAGTATCTAGGTTTTCTGAATGAGGGCGAGGGTTTGGTGGATACTTTGTCTAACAATGTGTTCTCTGCTAGGAAAGGATATTATTATTCTGCCGGTATTCATCCCTGGGAGTTGGCAGAACGTAATGCCGATCAGCAATTGGCTTTTCTTCAGAAGCAGTTGAAGCATAAGCAGTTTGTGGCTGTAGGAGAGGCCGGGCTGGATAAGCTGGCAGCGGCTCCAATGGAACTGCAGTTGACAATGTTTAAGAAGCAGGTTCAGTTGTCGGAGAAGCATGGCTTGCCGTTGATTATCCACTGTGTGAGAGCGACGGATGAACTGCTGGCCGTGAAAAAAGAATTTCGTCCCCAACAAGCTTGGATATGGCATGGTTTTCGTGGAAAACCGGAGCAGGCGATGCAGTTGTTGAAAAAGGGTTTTTATCTCTCTTTTGGAGAGTATTATCCTGATGAAACGATGCAGACAGTACCCGACAAACGGTTGTTTCTGGAAACGGACAACAGTTCGCTTGATATTGAAGATATCCTGTGCCGGGCAGCCAAAGTGCGTGGGGTAGAAGTGGAAGCGTTGCGTGAGACGATCCGCCGAAATATCCAAAATGTCTTTTTTAGGGCGTAAGAGTTGTATCTTCCGAGAAAGAGTCGTACTTTTGTCGCACATGGAATTGAAATACAATAAAAACCAAATAATTAAAGAGTAATACGATGAATTTTGTAGAAGAATTGAGATGGCGTGGCATGTTGCAGGACATTATGCCGGGAACGGAAGAGTTGTTAAGCAAAGAGCAGGTGACTGCCTATTTGGGTATCGACCCGACTGCCGATTCGCTACACATTGGTCACCTTTGTGGAGTGATGATCCTTCGTCATTTACAACGCTGCGGCCATAAGCCGCTGGCACTCATCGGTGGCGCTACAGGTATGATTGGAGACCCTTCCGGAAAATCGGCAGAACGTAACCTGCTGAACGAGCAAACATTGCGTCACAATCAGGCATGTATTAAAAATCAGCTTGCCAAGTTCCTTGACTTCGAGTCGGATGTACCTAACCGTGCCGAACTGGTGAACAATTACGACTGGATGAAAGATTTCACTTTCCTCGATTTTGTTCGCGAAGTAGGTAAGCACATCACTGTGAACTATATGATGGCAAAAGACTCTGTAAAACGCCGTCTGAATGGTGAAGCGCGTGATGGATTGTCATTTACCGAGTTCACTTATCAGCTGCTTCAAGGATATGACTTCCTTCATTTGTATGAAACAAAGGGCTGTAAGCTTCAGATGGGTGGTTCCGACCAATGGGGAAACATTACTACCGGTGCCGAATTGATCCGCCGTACCAATGGGGGAGAGGTGTTCGCACTGACTTGCCCGCTGATTACAAAAGCTGACGGCGGTAAGTTTGGTAAAACAGAATCCGGAAATATTTGGCTGGACCCTCGCTATACTTCACCTTACAAGTTCTATCAATTCTGGCTGAATGTAAGCGACTCCGATGCCGAACGTTACATCAAAATCTTCACTTCTATCGAAAAAGAAGAAATTGAAGCGTTGGTTGCCGAGCATCAGACAGCTCCGCACTTGCGTCTCCTTCAGAAACGTTTGGCTAAGGAAGTGACTGTAATGGTTCATTCTGAAGATGATTATAACGCAGCAGTAGACGCGTCGAACATATTGTTCGGTAACGCGACTTCAGAAGCTTTGCGCAAACTGGATGAAGATACTCTTCTTGCTGTATTTGAAGGAGTACCTCAATTTGAGATTTCACGTGACGCATTGGCGGAAGGAGTGAAGGCTGTTGATCTATTCGTTGATAATGCGGCCGTATTTGCGTCGAAAGGCGAAATGCGTAAGTTGGTTCAGGGCGGCGGCGTTTCGTTGAATAAGGAGAAACTGGCGGCCTTTGATCAGGTAATCACAACTGCTGACCTGCTTGACGAGAAATATCTGCTTGTTCAGCGCGGTAAAAAGAACTATTATCTATTGATTGCAAAGTAATAATGCACGATTTACTCGATAGGAAGTAAAAAAGTGAACGAAAAATTTGGAGGTTTGCTTGCAAACCTCTATCTTTGCACCGCTTTTTAACAGAAAGCACATGAGTTTGTCCTATGGTGTAATGGTAGCACAACAGTTTTTGGTTCTGTTTGTCTAAGTTCGAATCTTGGTAGGACAACCAAAGAAAAGCCCCGAAAGAGAAATCTTCCGGGGCTTTTCTTTTTTTCCTATGGCTGTGAAGTAACTTATTAGACTAATGCGATTATCTTTGTTATACTTATCATGTTTGAGTATGAATACAAAACTCATTTCTATTTTGCAGAATGGAGCAAGAAAGGGCTCAGTCTGAAACCTTGGGGGATTGCGTTAAAATTCTTATTTTTGCATCATGAAAACATCCTCTTCCCAAACGATTG